>Ga0099824_1000083_pt1 | contig 69470 bp, 32 predicted proteins | sample SiratrowhiteBW_FD_76837 | JGI IMG/M metagenome (GOLD analysis project Ga0099824, IMG submission 76837) | Root nodule microbial communities of legume samples collected from California, USA - Siratro white BW | ecosystem: Host-associated > Plants > Roots > Nodule | place: USA: California... | reverse complement strand
TGCATAACAAATCACCACATATATAAATATTTTTATATTTTTTATTTTATATTTTTTATATATATATATATATATATATATATATATATATATATATATATATATATATATATATATATATATATATCTCAAAACCATCAATTAACATCAATATGAAGATTTGACTAGGTGTGGGGTTGGTGTTCCAGTTAACATCAATTATCTATTATAAATAGAGATCTTCTAGATCTCATTATAATTAAATTGTGTGTGTTATTTAGACTGTTATAACTTAAATACAAAAAATTACATTCTAATTAACTATTAATAGTTTTAGTTTAGTGATAGATACTTATTTCATTCTAACAATATTAATTATATAGTTTTTATCTAATGGTAAGTATAATCCGATTAATCTTTTGATAAATAGAAAAATTAGAAAGTTTGGTCATAATTTAAGAAAATGAAATTAACTCTGAAATTATCACTAAAATAGAGTTAATTTTAATCATATTTTATATATTCCCATTCATGTGTCACATTCTATCGGTCACTCTAATGCAATTGCATGAATTATATAATCAAGGTGATGAATTTGATTTAGACTTACAGAAAAAGTTATTAATTATTAAAATTAGTATTTATGTTTTATTATTAGTGTAGTATATTAATTAAATTGTAGGTTTTTTGTGTGAATATGGTTTGAACCCTCTCGTAGGAAATACCTAGTTTTTATGTTCTTTTCATTAATTCTAAAAACCCTCATGTTACATGTTTAAAAATTAGGTTTTCCATTTATTATGTGTCTTTATATAATAAAATAATTTATGTGACTGTTTGTTACATGAAATCATTACTCTGTTACATTATGTTTGTTCCCACATTCTTCATTGAAGAGTTAAAATGTTCAAATCATCTTTCAAACCTAGACCACTTTATGTGAAGCTTATGAGTTGAATTGATTTAAAAATTTTAACATAACCATAGCTTTTAGCACTTTGTACATACAACAAAAAGAGTGGTGTGTGTTGTTTACCCATAACACCAAGTTGAATGAATCAGGAGTTCCAGAGTGAGTCAATGGCTCTCTTCCACAAATGAGTTCCAAAAGAACAACTCCAAAGCTATATACATAACTTTTCTCTGTCAACTGTTGAGTAGAATAATACCTGTACATGGAAATTAATTTGCATATATAATTTATTCACAAGAACAAAAAACCACTAGTTTATCAATGATTTTAACATTTTTTTCTCTAAAATATGACTCTACATTTTAATAAATTAAATTATTCTTTTTATCTTAAATGAATGTAATGTAAGGTCCAGAGTTCAACTAGATTAAATAAAAGAAAAGAAAAACAGATATAAAATTTTGGAATATACTAAAATTGTACATTATCCAAAACCTAAAGATCTAAACTAAAAATTACAAATTAAAGAAGATGAAAATTGTAATTTAGTCAATGCAATAATACATATAAATCTTATACTTTTAAAAAAATTCATATTTTAATATATTAAAATATTAAAAATATTAAAACCTTTATCATAAATTTAAGGGACATACTCTGGATCAAGGTAACCAGCAGTGCCCTTGACAACAGTGGTGACATGAGTTGCATCTTCCTGAGTTACTTGCTTAGAGAGACCTAAGTCACAGACCTTGCCATTCATATCCATGTCCAAGAGAATGTTACTGCACTTCACATCACGATGTATGATTCGTGGTTCACTTCCATTGTGCAAATAGTCCAAACCTTTTCCATAAATAAACATAATTTATACCATGTATTACTGCATAATTCCATCTAATTTGGTCCAGTATTATAGTTAGTATCTATAAACATGCACAATATATTAATTAGTGTATTTTTTTTTTGTCAGTTCTTGTTCTTGTGAAGTTTGAGAAATCCATGTTGTCATGTTTACAAAAATGAAGGACATATATTTATTAGGTTTATTGTTTTTTTAGGGATTACAATACTTCTGATCCCTGAAATCTGTGATATATATTGGTAAGTTTAATCCTTCATTTAGTTAAATTTCACTTCAGTTATTGACTTAGGAAGATGTTTCTCATTTTAGTCCTTGACTTAGTTGAACAAAAATCAACATCAATGACATTTTTCAAAATCAAGTACTAAAATGGTGTTGTAATATGGTCAGGAATTAAAATGAGCTATGCATATTGTAGGATAGAGTAATAAGAATATATATTAGAAAAGATAGGGTCAAGTTTTTGTTTCTAATATGATCTAATCACTCTATTATTGTTTAGGAACTCATTCTTGTACCTTTTGCTGCATCAACAGCAATTTTCAACCTTCTCACCCAGCTTAAGGAAGTCTTTTGACTGTTTGTACCTAGAGGGAAAAAAAGAGAATAAAAATATTTATCTATATAGTGTTCATAAGAGTTTCTCCAAAGAGACTAAATCATACAAAGATATATGTGTAATAGACATAAATAAATTTGTGAAGTTTTTAGTACCATAGAGATGATCAGCCAGGGATCCACCAGGCAAGTACTCATAAACCAATATCTGATGCTTTCTTTCATGACAAAATCCTTCCAAAGACACAAGATTTTGATGCCGGATTTTTGATAGAAGATTAACCTAAGCACAATAGTAGATGTTGGAAAAGGAATTAGGCTTGAGAAAAAAAAATTATACAAAGCATTTTATCATAGAATAATTGTTTTCAGATTTAGATAAACATGAGACACACCTCTTTAAACTTTCTAAATCTTAGATTTTTCTAAGGCAAGCATATCTAGCTCTATAAAACCTATAGGCACTTATAGAGAATTTAGATGTAGGAGCTTTTGAAAAAGTTTAGGTACTTTTACTCATTACTTTTTTAACTCATTTTTATTTTTTTCTCATATGCAAGTGTTGGCTAAACCTACTCTTATTCCATTATAAAACAATGTGTATGATTTCAATATTACTAAGTAATTTTGTTTGATAAATTAAGTCTACAAATTGAGAACATATTTTAAGCTGCTAATAGAAATAATTTGTACTGTATAAAAACTACATGTGTTGTTGTTAAGTATGGTTGGGTATCACATTAGATACAAATGAGTAAGTTGAGCAATATATAAAAAAAAGACCTATAAACCTAACATTTTAAGATTTTGGGTTGAAGGTAGTATCATTCTCTTATATTATTTGGCTCATTTCTTATTCTTATGAGATCTTCCCGGTTATGTTTCCTCGGACTCTCCCGTATGTAATATATAGCGTCCTTACAGTAGAGACAATTTTTGATTTTAGTCCATACATAAAGAAACTCTGTTTAGGTCCAAGGAGATAGTAGCTGACCCTTTGTCTCAATTTTACTATGCACAATTTTGGTATAACTCAGCTTAGCTATACCATGAAGCATGCAATGCTTTTTGTAAGAGAAATTCAGTAAGTGAACCTCATTGATGAAAGAATCAGCACCCAGTTGAGATTTGTCAAACCGAACTTTGACAGCTACAGATTTTCCATCAGGAAGTTTCCCAAGATAAACAGATCCAAAACTACCCTTTCCTATGACTTCTTTTAAGTTTCTTGTAGCTACTTTGATTTCTTTGTAGGAAAACACTTTTGCAGCAGCCCAGTTCCTCATATCCATTTGTCCTCCTAAAAGACACAAGGACATCAATGTAACACATGATGAAACAAAATGTCTAAGATACTTATGCATGATGTAAGAGAATGTACATACTTGATGTGTGGGAGGATTCATATTGGTGTTTGGTCTTGTATATCAATACTGAAATACACATTAAGAGAAAGACTAATGTGACTCCTCCAACCATGCCTAGTATGATTGCTAGATGGTTATGTACATTGTGCTTCTTCTGAGGAACTACAGTAACTTGTGGTGCTTCAATTGGAGGACTGGATGATGCATCATCACATGATGTTGTGGAAAAGGTAAGACACAAATTACCAGATGTCCTGCAAATGATTAAGGAATTAGCATGCATGTTGTTTCTTGAGGAGACAAATCAATTGTATACCTGATTTCTAATGTTTCTTTATTCAAAGACTGTGGCAGAGGACCTTGTAGTTTGTTGTTTTCCAGATTCCTTCAGATAGGAAAACATTTATAATATATCAATTGTCATGGATAGAACACAAAAATTAATAAATAAGTGAAAAGAGAAAGGATACTCATTATTCTTGCTTACAGTAAATGGAGGTCCTCTAACTCCCCCAAGCTATCAGGTACTACTCCCATTAAACTATTGTTCTGCAAGTCTCTTCACATACAAAGGGAAAGAAAGGGGCAGAAAAGGGAAATGTAAGGTGTAAGTTTTCAACTATTGTTCTTGCAGAAATTCAAACTTCAAGTTACTAATAGATCCTTTTAACCCCTTGAATTTGAAAAACATGTGGTATATGTTACTCACAATACTTGAAGGTTAATCAAGTTCTCCAGATCTGCCCCAATAGATGTTAGCTGATTGAAACTTAGGTTCCTGAAAATTTTAGCTTATTAGTCTACTTTGTATGAAACCAATATTAAAGTTCAAGCTATATGGAAGCATTACAGTTTCTCAAGATGCTGCAAGCCATCCAAATTCTGTATTTCACCAGTAAGCGATGTGTTGTGCAAATCCCTGAGAATTATGGGGCCAAAGATGGATTGAATATCAGAAACAAATATGGTACATGTTTGAAAGCACTTGTATTTGGAGAAATAATCATGCCAATTAGTTGAAAGAAAATTACAATATTTTGAGGTCTAACAAGTCACTGAATGTGGGACTAATGGATCTCAAATTTATGTCTGAAAGATCCCTGAAAAATGTCATTCATATTAGATCTTCAATCAAATAAAAGCTAGCATATTGAGAAAGAAAGAAAGCAACAACAATGTATTGAGTGCACACACAATGATGTAACAAGGCTTCCTTCACAGTCAATTTTCTCCCATGGGGAAGGCAGACATGGATCATCCTGCCATCCAAGATCCAATCCAGTGGACTGCTGAATAACCTGCAGTGCTGAAACTGGGATTCAAGTTGAGCAAAAGAATAAGTAAATGAATCAAACTATAGTTAGTTTGTGTTTGGACAAACTTCTCTATAAACACTCCTCAAAAAGAATAAAAAAGTGAAATAAGTTTTTTCACAAGTTAAACTTAGCTTATGGACAAGTTAAAAATAAGAACTTAGAGAAAAAACTACATGAAAGAACTTGTAGTTTGTGTATAAGCTAATTTTAACTTAGGAATAAGCTTGTTTCATTTTTCTTCTTGTTTTTCTTTTTCACAAGTGTTTGTAGATAAATTTATTCAAACAGACCTATAGTGGAAAGAGACTGAAATGTAGGATAAGACCAGGAAGAGAGAAACCTGTGGTTGAGGAGGCATCAGTTGGAATATCAACCATCTCATAAACCTCAAATGCATTGATCTGAGGGTAGAAGCTGATACTCTTTAATGTTATATTCAAGCTACCAATTCCCTTTCTTGTTAAGTATAAAGCACTGGTTTCAGAGCTATTTATCTTGTAGTTTGATTTTACTAGTTCTCCATTTATAAGGACATCAAATGAGGGGAAGACAGGAAGAATCCCTGCAAAGTAGAGAATGATATAGTAGTCCCCTAATGCATCAAGAGGGAGGTTGTATGTGAGAGTATTACTTCTAGCCAAAACTCTCCCAGTTTGAAGAACAGCTGCTGGTGGTTCTTCTACAAGACTAGACTGTCTGAAGCTAAGTTGAATCTTAAACCCAATGGCAACATGAAAGGGAGTGAAACTTCTATCAGCATCCCATATTCTATCAAATGGATCCAAGGGATACCTGTATTTTATAGAGCTAAAGCTTCACAACCTTGGTTAACCACAAAAGTTAGCACTATGAAAGAAATTGGTGGTGGCAGTACAATCTCTAACAGACCCTTTCTAATTCTGTCTATTATTGGTTAAGATTTATTGAAAACATTAGAGTCATTAATTTAGTACTGAAAATCACAAAGAATGTGTTGCAAACATTTCTCATCTCATAGCTGTTAAGGTTTCTTACCTTATAGAGTCATTTGAGTGTCCACAATCAATTCTATAACTCTTCCTAAGCAACTTGTTTGGAAAATCTTTCATGCCATTTGTGTAGGCTCCCTGACGAAGTGGTCTGATTTCCAGAGAAGAAATTACTGGTGAACCCCCTTTAGGCATTGCAATTAAGCAGAATGGCAGTGTATCCATCTTGACTGTCCATAGAAATTCTTCAGTCCATGGATCATCTTCAGCAAGATTTATGGTGGCAGCAATAGATGTCCCAATTGAAACATAGAACTTAGGGGGTTTCCCAAGTCCATCATAGTTCTTGTACACAAATTTTGCTCTAACAAGAACCAAAGTCGTTGAATTGTTTGCTGGTATTCTGTAACATCTTCGCCTTCTGGAATTTGGGAAGAACCGAGCTGAGATGTTCAGTGAGGAGGAACCATCACTGTAAGTGATGGTGGTAGTCTTGCCTGTGGTCACGTAGGTGGTGTCTGGTACCCAAGAAATGTTCGATGAATCCCTGAAACTGGTTCTTCCACCACAAGAAAGACTTAAGAAACCTGCCCATTGAAATTCTATGAGAAAGTTTTGAACAACATAATCAAGTTGATCTTACTAAAAGAAATTTGGTCATGTCTAATATTCAAACAAAAGAACTACCAATTATTTTGTAAAACAACATAAGTACGTAAGTTCTTATAAATTGCTCAAATTTAGAAAATTATTAAAAACTGAATTTTAAGTCTATTTCAATCTAACATTTGTAATATAATGTTTGCATCAACTTCTAAATTATTGAAAGATGTACTTTTCGTTGTCCACGTGAGATCTTCAACAAAAAGTTACTTTTATTTTATATTTTTGTTGAATATCTCACGTCGATTAAAAATTCAGCCTTTTAATAATTTATAAATTGACACAAATATTGTCTTACTAGATCATGTTTAACATTAAGTGCTACAACAATGTTAAAATCATGTTCATCGTTTTTACTTCTTCAACATATATGAAACCAGATGAAGATTTATGTCATGAAAAAAGAAATCAGCTTCAACACTCAAATGTTATAAATGATCTCAAAAGGGTATTATGAGAAAACAAACATGATCAAGAAAATGGGATGCTGAATTTCTTACTTAGTCTTCTACAACAAAAAGTTAAGGCTAAAATGATGACACTAGTTCATAGGGAAGTGTAAACATACCATCTTGTTCGGAGAAAGCGACAAGACAGAAACTACAAAACAGAAAGAAGCCAACCTTTGTGTCCCTCAAGTCCATTAAGTCATGAAAACTGATGCCTGTTATCTCTTTTTCTTATCAACAGATAATAAGAAAATCTATGAATGCATAAATAGTGTCCAAGTTGTTCAATGAATTGATCCATATTCACAATGATTTCCTGATGTAAAGAAGAATGATGAAAACAAAATGCTGAACAAAGCTTGAAGGAAGGGAAAAGGAGGGGAAATTTGGAATGAATCTTAGTTTGGTAGGGAGAAGAGCTTATGGATGATAAAAAATATGTTGAAGTAAAAAGAAAGGAGAAAGAAAAAGATGAAATATGAATGAGTGCGTAGAGGGTGTTATGATTAAAGGTTGTTCAGTCTTTGAAAATTGGCAAATGCTTAAGGTATATTAATGTTTGTTTCCTTATTGCTCTAACTAATCATTACTAGCATGTTTGGTGATTTGATTCCTATGAGGGAAATGATGAATAAGAGAAAAGGCTTCACAATCCCTATCTGTTTTGAAGTATGTGTTGAATTGAAAGGGTTTGTGATTTGTATCCTTGTGATGCCACATGTTAGTTGGGAACTATAGGAAACTATAGTGTCTTTATATTTTATTTGGACAAGAGACTTTATGCTGTGTTTAGTAGAGAAGAAAGAAATAAAGAAAAAAAATAAGAGATATAAAAGAAAAGGTAAGAAATGAAAGTAAAAATAAGTAGTGTGATTGAATCTAAATCAAGCACTAGTGACATTATTTAAGAAAATATCTTAAAAACCTATAGGGATTTTAAGTGTCTAATTGTATGAAAGAAAGAGGAGATAAGAAAGGAATATAGGTAGCTGGTATTTAAATATGATAATACAGTTATATTTAAATACTTGGTTCGATTATAATCTAAAAAAATGTTTTAAAATTATTTTCAATTTTATTGAATGAATTTTTTATTATTTTCTTACCCTTATTCGTCGTTGGTCCTCCTCCATTTTTCATTATTTAATGACACCCATTCCTTTGTGGTTAAATCCCATCCCCATGTTCCAGTCCAGGAAACTTACTTAATATTATTATTATTATTATTATTTTTATTTTATAATAAAAATAATAAAATACAAACAATAAAATAATAATAATAATAATAAATAAATAAACAAATTTTAATAAAAATAAAAATAATAATTAAAAATATATTAATAATAAAATAATAAATAAATAAATAAAATATCAATAATAACAATAACACCATTAAATATTTTAATTTTATTTTTCTCACCTATTCATCTTCTTTTCTTTCCCACTTTCTTTACAATTTTCAAACTAAGCAAATTTATTTTCATTTTGAATATTTCTCACATCTTTCTTATTTTCTTTTTCTCTGGCAAACACTTAACAATAAAGTTTCAACTTACTTTGGACATTGATATTCTAATAACATTAATATTTATGCAGTCATATGAAATATTTTGATATATCTAAAAAGTCTCACATTATTTAAGATATAGATAAAAATAAAAATTAAGAATAGTTTATAAACAATTTTCTCCTTTCACTCACCACCTTTTAAGAAATTCCTTTTAATAGAACTATCAAATATATATCAAACAAACAATCCTTCAAATGTAATAATTCTAACAATGTAAAAAAAATAAAAATGATGATGAAACATTAATGTTAAAAGATAAACTCAAATCATGTTGTCCATAACCTCAACTAAGAGTTTTATTTCAACATATCAAAATTAGTTTACATTGCTTATGATTTGAAGTTACGAGTAACTTAAATATCTTCTTATTAGTTGAAACACTTTTGTAGAACAAAATTTGATAAAAATATTAAATATCAAAATAAACAATATCTTAAGTTTAATTATGTTTAAAGCCAAAATATTATTTATTACAAAGTAACAAGATTAGAGCTGATAAAAAAAAGTAACAAGATTAGAGCAATTAAAAAAAATCAGAGTGACTATATTAAAAAAAATAAATTTATTTAGTTTTACATCAATACTTTTGAAAACATCAAAATCAAATGAAATCGACAGAGTATTTAAATTTACTGTGAATATTTTTAGATAAGTTTCTTCATAAAATCTTTCAAAAGAAAAAATAAAAAAAAGAATGCAATTGACGTTTCTATAAATTAAAATACATAAGTAAAAAGCAAAATTTAGAAAAATTATAGGAAAGATTTTCTGTAAATTAATTTATTCCTAAACTAATTTTATTTTATATCAAAACTAATTTCAATATTTTTCTTATTAAAATAAGTTTCTCGATAAGAATTTCTAGAGAGAGAAATGTGAAGAAAAGTAAATTTTTTTATAAATAAATTAACTTTTACACAAACTAATTATATATCATAAAAAATTAATTTTATTATTTTATAGATTTTTCTAGTAAAGATCGTTATGGATAAGCACGTCCAAATACAGGTTTTTAATTTATGTTCATTATCTACAAATTCTTCAAAAGTCAATGCTTAGAATGCAAGTTTTGACTAATACGTACTTCATTAGATGGCAATAACGCATGCATAGGATGCTTTACACGTTGCCATCTAATTCATTAAAGTAATAATAATTGTTAATTCTTTTTGGCTTTGCTTTCATCTTAGTATAAGTAAATACCCAACATGTCCTTCTTTTTTACCATAGTAAAGTAACTTTTCAACAAAGTCACAATCAATGTCTACTCTTTTTGGGTAATACTTTTCTTCCCTATGTTTTATCACTTTTTTTTCCAAAGTGACATCCATACTAAAAGAATTTAATTTATTTTTTATTAATTGTTTTTAATTTTTTTAATATTTAGTTTCATAAAACTTACATTGTAATAATATTTTATTTAGTTGTTAAAAAAATTTGTTTTCAAACTTTTATTTTTAAAATTTCAAATTTTATTTAGAATTCATTATCTTAAATTTTATAGCATATCAGTAGTGAAAAGATCTTATAAATTTTAAATTTTAAATTTTAAACAATGCTAAGTATAACTTCTATATTTCTAAATGATGTCTCTTAACTAATTTTTTTAATGTATAAATTCTGGAAGTAGATTTTATCTTTGAAGGAGAATATTTTCCTTATTACACCAATGAGAAAAAAAAAAATTGAGTAGTATATTTTCAATTTTTTTATTGGAATCAATCAAAATTTAGAAAATTTTATGAACGTTATCTCGTATTTAAAGTCTTACTCGCAATATTATATGATTTTTAATTAATAATAAAACCTATAACTTTAACCAATAAAAATATGATTAAAAAAAATATGACTCTAATCAATATTATTCAAACAATTTCATTGACATATAAAGTGGTTGAAGACTTTTGGAGCTAGTGACACATTTTGTTCAGAAGGCTAACCTAGTATTTGACTAGTTCCTTTAATACCATTCTTTGCAGTTGAACACTTTTATTTCAAATTATAATAAAATCATTTTTTTTCAATAATTTTCCGAAAAGTAAATTTTGGGATGTATTATTAGTTTTGTTTTACATACAACAATAAAATCAGTTTTTGTGAAAGAAAAATAAAATGTATAAAGCTGAAAAGTAATAATAAGTTCCAAATTTTCAGATTTATAAAATCAACTTATTTTGTTTAGTAAAAATAACCTTTTATAAATTTCAGGTTATTATCTTAAACATATATACAGCTAAAATACAAACAATTTTTATTTTCAAAACAGCCGAAATCTTCTAAAATATATTTTCTCAAACACACTTTACCTTTAAACTAAATTGCCTCATGAATGTGAAAAATAAACTACATCATAAACTATGGAGTTACTCAAAATGAATGGTGAATTTACACATCAAATACCAACATTAATTAATTTGGTACATATTTGGTATGAGTAGCCTTTGTTTTGTGACTTGTATCAAATTGTTTCTAATCAATCATATTGCATGCATTAGTTAGTACATGAACTTGGTAACAAACCACGTCGAATGCACCAAAACATGTGCTAATGACATTATTACTAGTATTTGAACTAACTAGTACATTATTATTATTATTCATGTTTATGAGAAATTGTTGAAGAGCTCGTCAAAATTTTAATTTATTTCACACGATACCTTAAAATATAATTAATGTATTAATAGTTCATCAAAATTTTAATAATACAAATTTCGTACTGTCTATTAGTGGTCATCTCAAAGTGGTATCATTATGATAATTTTGCAAAGGTTTATTGATGACAATTTTGAAAAATCTATTTACCGAAAGACTGAGAAAGGAAAAGAGGATGGAGATGAACAACATGTATTCTTATCGAAGTTGAGCTAGAACTATTCTATGATACGCTTAATAGTTGTATATCGTTTAGGAGTTGAGGTCACACACAATTTAAAAAAAAACTTTCATTCCTTAATCTTTCTAAGAGTCTTATAAGAACAAAATCATGATGAAGTTCTTATCTCTAAAACGAACAATATCTCGGATGTAATGATTAATCTTAACAAACTTAAGGTCAGAACATTAACATTTTTATAGAAATGAAAAAGTGATTCCAAAGATGAATCCTTTTTCTCTTAACCTTCAATTGAGAGCTTGTTCCAATATCTTAATAATACCACAAGACTTAGGAGTTGAAGTCAAAAATAATTTATTTACACCTTTCTCTCTTAACATTCCAAAATGCAAGAACAAAATTATGATAAAACTCTTAACTCCAAAACAAATAATGATTTGAATGTGATGATTTACCGTATCAAACTTAACATCAAAATAACGTGTAAAAAGAATATTAACGAAAAAGAAACTCTCACTTTTTAAAATTGACAAAAAAAGTTTATGTTGATTCAAATCAAAATCAACATCAAAATTTTATCTCATTTACATGTTTGTTACCGTCTTACTTATTATAGTTATTACCATTATTGTAATAAATTGTTATTAAATATTATTTTAAAAACCATGAGAGTTTGTTATTCATAATAATCTACCTGCGCCTTCAATATAATTTTTCTCGCGAGAGATATTCAAAAGTTTTGTTTTTTTTTAAGGTTACCTTAGAATGGTGTAACAAGCAAGTATAGGTGGAAATAGTGGACCACACAATGAGAAGTAGTGTTTGTGATTTGTGTAGTTTTCCATGAGAATGGTGTTAGGAAAGGGTTGGTTCTGTGTACATCAACGTGTTCATTTGTGAACCAAACTTTTTGGCCCCATCCCATATGTTTCATCGTCAATGGTTTGAGATGAGATGTTTCCATCCAACACTTAAACACATGGCCCCATCTTTCTCACAAACTACTACTACACATATACACTTTTTCCATCCTTCAAAATCTCCTTTTGAGAACAAAAACAGCTACCCTTCAAGCAAAGAGAGAAAAACATGTCTCTTCCAACACCAAGTAGTGAAGAGAAAGCCCTTTCTCAGCTTAAAGAAGGAGCAGCACCAGCTTCATCATCAGCACCAGCTTCATCCTCTTCTTCATGGAATAGGCTACACACCTTCCCTCCTTTAAATCTACACAACAAGACTAGCAAAATTGGTAGGTCACACATTCTTCTTTCTTCTACAACACAATATCACTAATTATTCTTCTGATTTAGACATGTTTCTCCATAACTTCTTTTAAGAGAGAGAAAAAAAGTTATGTATAAATTAAACTTAGTTTATAGATAAATTATGTGTAAACTAATGTTTGATTACAAAAAGTAGGTTAACATCATTGTTAAGATAAAACTTTATTTTTGATTGTAAAGCAAGTACATAAATTATATTTTTTTCTTTCTGTTTTCATATGATAACTTTCTTAGATGAATCTCAAGTTACTTAATGAAAAATGGCACTAAAAATACTTGGAGAAATGTATATAAATTTTATCTTTCCTCCCAAATGCATTATATACATACACTATCTCTTTGCTTTTTTTTTTTTTATTAATGGTTTTTTTTAAACAAAAGGCTGATATAAAGAAAGAATGTTTGAATGATTAGAATTTTGCATGATAAAAAAGAGAACTTTCGAAATTTTGATGCACATTGAGGATGATGAACTAAATAGTGAAGTGTTGACTGATTCAGAAGACAGTGATGAAGATATGTTCACAGTTCCAGATGTGGAGAGCACACCCATCAGTGTTCATTCTGCAGTGACTCTACAAAACAATAACATAAATCAACGTAATGTGACAGATCCTCAGTTTCAAACTAGTTTCCCTGGAAAGCGTCGCAGGGGAAGAAACCCTGCAGATAAGGAACATAGACGTCTCAAAAGGTATAAATACACATATTATATATTTGCATATTCACATGTTTCGAATAGTTTTTTTTTTTTTGTAAATATTTCTCTAACAAAATTTTAGAATCACTCGTAAATATTTAACATCATGCTTGAGATATTCATGTGGAATGCAGATCTTATTTTAGAACATTTTATGTAAAACTGAATTAGGAATAAACTTACTTGCTAACATTTTTAACTAGAAAAATTAAATAAAATTTTCTATAATGTTATGCGTGATTAAAAATAAAACTTTTTAGAAGTTAATTGAAAATTTCTTATACGTAAATTATTTTTTTCTTATATAGAAGTTTATTTTCTTTTTCTAAAGAGTGTTTTGGAATGCCCCTTATTCAAATGTTTTCATAATTTGGAGGCTGAAACAAGTACTAAAAGGAGAATGGCTTTAAAAAGGTTTAATCTTCTTCGGCTAATTAGTATCTGAAATTGTCAAGAGAAATGTGTGGAATCAATTGCGATAGATTTTGTTTGTAAAATTCGACCAATATCAGGTCAAATTTTGAGATATTTAACTAATGGGTGATACATGGAAGAAATTATTTTTGTTATAGTTAAAAGACTAATCCATTCAAAAATAAAAAGTCCAAAAAATTGATGTTGTAGCAAGTCTATAATACTACAAATTATTAAAAAAAAAAAAAAAACATCGTACATATGAAATCGAACAAACTTTTATCTAGAAAAATGATACAAAAAAAGTGCAAATGATGAAATATACCACAATTATATACGTTCATTTGAATAGAAAAGTTCAAAATTATTTGAAATTTGTTATATATCATAATATTGGATGTTCTCTTTTATCATATACTACTATATATGAAAGATAAATAAGTTACCTGTAGAAAAAATATAATACGTGGAACAAAAATTATTGTATAAATATAACAAGATAGTAGTAGTTTTATGCTATTTTATCACTGTTCTTAAAAATTTTAAATAAAAAAATATTAAAGCAGCACCTTTTAGATTTTCGTATGACTAGAATTTGTTTGGATACAAATTAGTAGAGTTTTTTTGAATTTTTTTCTATTAAAATATGCCTTAGATTAAGTAACTTTTTATTCGTAATAAAATTGCGTATTTTGTACATGATGCACGATGATTTTTTTTCTCATTTTTGGTGGTTAATAAAATTTTTATTTTTATTTTGATTTCCATTATTGAGTGTTATTAGTTAATTGATGACTTGTTCTTTAAGTGATATGTCAATGATTTATGATTGAGACATGTTCTCAATTTGTCTTTGGTCCCCAACAAATTTTTATATTTTTGTTTTTTCATCTTCAATAGTTTTTGTCTTATTTTGATTTTATAAAATTTTTATTTTTATTATGGTCTTTGTTATCCATTAAGTGATGAGTTGTTTATTAAGTGATTAAGACTGAGTATAATTATTAAATGCAAGTTTTAGAAGTTATTTTGTTTAAAAGAAAAAAAAATCAATGTTAACCTAACTTTATCGTTTCCTTTTACGTTAGGTTTGCATTTTTTTAGCATGAAAAATCTAAGAAAAAACCCACCTTTGTTAATCTTCATCCTCTTTGGATTTCAGCATTAAATAAAAAAATGAAAAGAAATAGGAAATGAAAATTCTAATCGAAAGGAAACATGAAATATAAATTCTAATTGAGGGAAATAATGTTGTTTCCGTCATAAATTTTTTTCCTTCAAACAAAAACATTTAAAAAACAATACACATGTCATCCCACTCAATTTCTAACATAATAACTTATCATTTAAGAAATCTAATTAACTACAGAGCCCAAAATGAAAATAAAAGTTTAAGAGACCAAAATGGAAAAAAATATTAAATGCCAAAATCTATTTATTATGTACCATAAATAAAAAGAATTACACGTGTTAATATTACGAATCATTGATATGTCACATAACAAACAAGTTATAATTTAATATATGTAAGTAAATAATAGGAACGGTCACAAAATTAATTTTTTTATTGAGAACTAAAATAAAAATATATATTAAAGATCATATACAAAATTGACAATTATGAAGGATAAAAAGCTATAGTATATTTAAGCATAACAAGTTTTAAAAGGTTCTCATAGTTTGTTTTTTTTTATATCGAAACTAATTTATGGTTTTGTGAGAATATCGTCAAATCTTCATTCCAGTGTGATGATGTTATCTAACTATGAATTGATTTGACCTAACTTTGTTAATTACGTGGTCACGCCTTTGTTTGTAGTATATGCACTTTCTTTAACCAATTTTTTCAGTGTGGAAACTTTTTGTAATGTTTGTTAAATATCAGAAGCTATATACATGAGCTTTGATACTATATTTTTGCAAACAGGTTGTTGCGAAATAGGGTTTCTGCTCAGCAAGCCCGAGAAAGAAAGAAGGTTTATGTGAATGATTTGGAAGCAAGAGCCAAGGAGTTGCAAGATAAAAACGCTATCTTAGAAGAACGTATCTCTACTTTGATCAATGAGAACACCATGCTTCGGAAGGTAACACATTTTTTAAGTTTTAATTCTTCTCTTTTCCATGTGTTTCCACATATAACTTTGGAATAAACTTTTCCATATGATTCTACACGAAAACTCTCGGAATAAACTATACATATATAAAACCAATTTATAAGATAAACGTGGAAATAATTTTCATTTTACAAACAGATTATCTGAGAATAAATTGGAGTTAATATTCTAGCGAGATTTATCAAGCTTATTGTGTTTTTCACGACCACTCACAATTATCTAGTGACATATTTTGTTGAGAACTCACAAACTCAATGTCTTATAAAGTTTTGGATTAAAGGTAATATCAATTTTTTGTGTGGATCTTGCTCACTAATGTGAAAAAGAGACTCTCACTTGAGGGTGAACAATATAAAAAAAAGAAAACCCACAAACTTAATACTTTAAGATTTTTGGTTCAAGGTGATATCATTCCATTATTTAGATCTTCTCGATTTTCGAATACATTTGACATTTACATGTCTTGGTGAGAGATTAGTATGCTTGAAATCTTACATAAATTAAAAATAAAATTAATTTATAATATGTAAGTAAAACAATCCTTACAAAAATTTGTAAAAATAAATTAAACTTAAAATTTCTTTCTAATAATAATATTCATTATTAATTCACATTTTACTATCACAAGAAAATTCGTTATTGTTGTATAAGTTCATGAGTAATATAAGAAATTTATAACTAAAGCTACTTACGGACAGTGGAAAGTTAGTAGATAAATAACTCAGAAAAGGAATAATTAATTTAAATAGAAACATTAAATTTGTTTCTAATTATATATTTTTTAAAAAGAATTACCCTTAAATAATGGTAATCATAACTGATGTCTGAAATAATTGTTTTAAAAGTTTTCTTAGTCCTAAGTTTGCATTTTAATCTTCATGCATGGTAGTGTTTGAGTTAATGATAATTGAAGTGTATGCATTAATCATGATTCACCAACAGGTTCTTATGAATGCGAGGCCAAAAGTTGATGATAGCAATGAGCAAAAGCAAGAGCAGTTAAGTAAGAGCTAACAAGCAGAGCTAGAGGGTTAAACCTTCAAGAGTTGCATTTATAATTTATTCTATACTGTAAATTTACAAATGTATGATTACTTTTTTTATATATATATACTTTCCTCTAAGACCTCTTTGATGCAGTGAAGTTGGAAATCATTCAGAACTAATGCTTATTGTATAGTAGTTTTAAGTATCTTGAGGAAATAGATTTATTAGATTTCAATATTCCAATGAGTTATTTAGGTCACTCATATTCACCAGGACCACTCTTTGGTTATTTATGGATATTATGTGTAACAGTTAATTATTATGTACTAAATGCTAACTAATTATGTGCTTAATTTGTTATACTTATGTGTCTAGGACTTTTAAAAGTTAATTAAAAGAGACTTTTAATAATAATTTTAAAGCTATCATTCGTCAAGATTTCATTATAAGTTATATGTTTTTGGTGATGATTGAATCCATAGTTATATTTTGGAGTTAAGAGAATGACTTTTCTTCATTGCATTTAAGTTATCCACCTAATAATTTCTTTTTTAATATTACACAAACACTTTCAGTGACTCACAACAAAATCTTAAATAATAAATAAATACTAAATTGCCCCTCCCAACAGTACACTCAATCACTTAATTGGATGATTTTTCTTTCGTTCTTAGTTTGCTTACTGGGTTATTTAGTAGCTAAAAAAGAAGGATAACGTTAGCCAGACCATGACATTTCATTTTGTGTAGGTAATGCATTGGAAGGGTCTACGAATGAGAAGAATATCTAAACATAACACTACTAAATGCTCCTTTATAGATGATTTTGTCTCCTGTTATCATGATTTTGAATCATTTATTACAATGTTTCAAGGTGACTCTAAATCATGCTCTGCATCACTTTTTTTATTTAAAAAAAATTAATCTATTTTAGAAAGTAGTTGAATTTCGGTCATCGCAAAGATCTTATAAACATATTAGGAGGATTCTCCTTCCAAGTTACGTTCTTAATCATAAACTCAATAATGTCTCCAAGAAAGTACAATCTAATGTCTGTGTATTTATTCCTTTTATGATATATTTGATGATTAAATAGATGAATAACACTTTGATTGTCACAATGAATATACACACAATTCTACAAAATATCAAATTCTCTTATTATTCCTTTCAACCACAAAGTCTCCTTCACCCCTTCTATATATACTATGTCCAAAGGTTACAATCGATTACAAGTTAGCCTTCCAACTAACAAATAATGTGAACACATAACTAGAAATAGACTTTTTGTTATCAATATTATCTGCATAGTCAAGTCTACAAACCTCTCTATAGCTTCTTCACTAATGACAGATGATCAATGTTATTCTATTCAAATATCTCAACACCCGCTTCAAAGTCTCTCAATAAGCACGTCTTACACCTGCCATGAACCAACTAACTATCATTACAAGAAAAAGCTATTTAGAAACTAATTTTTAACTACCAAATAAAATGGTTGCTAATTGTGATAGGTCACCAAATTAAATTTTAGTTACTAAATAACTAAAAAATAAAAATAATGATTAAATTTAGTGACCAATTAAGTGAAAATAATTAGTATCTAACATTAGCTATCAAAATTTTAATAACCTATACCATTATATTCTTAATTAATCTCTAACTTAATTAGATACCGGTCTCTAACTTACAACAATTGAAAGTAGAATGCATTGAGGATTACCCGATCGACAGCTCATTTCAATTTCCAACATAAGTTGTGGGTTGTATAACCCTCAACGACGTTCATGACGGAAAAAAATGGCCACCACCACCGTCCTCCGCCGTCAATACCCCATATCTACCACTACAAGATCAAATTAAACTTACAATAAATCTTACATTTTTTTTCAGTTGATTGTATAATTGTCAAATGGCTGAAAATGGTTGTGGTGTCTCTGCGTGCGTGCGTCGAAGGTGTAGCAGCAAAAATCCTCCAAATTTTCAATTGGTATGGCATCAAAGGTCCAGCAGCGGGTATAATATGTATAGGAGGTGCAACAACGTCGAAGGTGCAAGAACGCCGGACGTGCAGGATGGAGGTGCTGAATGAAAAAGGTAAAGGGTAGGATTGGATTAAAAGAAATTTAAAAGGATAAAATGGTAATTTCATATTTACTATAAAGATGCAAGAGGACCGTATGAAGGTGCAGGAAAAATTAGTCTGTTTCGAAATTCAATTTATTTAGAAGGATGGCAAATGAATGGCAATTGCTTCCTACACCCTCCTCATTTACTTCCTGCACTCCATCATAATTTTAAAATACCAAAACTATCCATTATATTTTTAAAATACAAAAACTTGAGAATGTAAAAATGACTTTTAGAATTGGTATTTCAAAATGAATATTAAGAATATAAAAATGACTTTTAGATTTAATTTTCCGGAACCAATTTTGAAGGTGCAAAAATCATGGAAAATGTTTTCCAAATTTCAAAAATAACTTTTGAAAAATATTTTTCGAAATGTAAAATTGACTTTAAAAAAAATCTTTTCCAGAAACATGTTCAGAAAAACATTTTTCAAAAACAAAATTTACATTTCGAGGAAAGCTAAATTTGCATTCTATAAAATATTTTCCAAAAACTAAATTTAACATTCGAAAAACCTTTTTCGAAAGTCATTTCTCATCTCCAACCTGTTTCGGATTTCGTTTTTCTCAAATTATTTCTGAAATCTGATTTCCTCAAACAACTTATACAAAATCTGCACCTACCCACATGAAATCAACCAAAATGCACTCACCGCCACTCACCCATAGTACCGCTCACCGCACCACCACGGACCACGCCACCACTAAATTTTGAGCACTCACCTACGACACCATCTCCTTTCTTTCAATAATATGCTAAGGGTAACAGCGACATTTTGAGAAAATGATGTAGTGCAGGAAGCAAATGTGGGGTTCCAGGAAGCAATTGCCGAAATGAAGATTAAACGTAGGACCATTTGGTTATGACGTCTCCAATAGCTAGTTTTACTTACAAACCCCAAATATTACAATTACTAAGACCAGGTACAATCAAAAGAGATTGAGATAAACAATGTTTTTACCAATGAAGGTAAGAAGATTGGTTTTATTCCTAACACAGAAGACTTTATATTATTTTGGTCCAACTGAGACAACTATGACAACATTAATATGTGGTATATATTCCATCTATTTCACCACGGAAGAAATTTTTAAACAAACAAAATTAAGGGCCTGATTGATTTGAAAAAAATGTTATATACTACATTTTCTATAATTAACTTTCAATGACAGAATCTTATTTTGGAAGCTAGTTGGTTGAAGACCATTAGGCCCCATGTAGCAGATTACGCTACATTCTATAATTAAAGTTTTTACATGATGCAACTTTGACTACGCTTCAGGGTAATAACTGTTAAGGCTCACTTGCATCATATTCATAAAATGCTACACACCAATGCTATTGATGAAATTTAAAGTATGCAACTATTTAAGAGAGTTCTCAATGAGTCTCACTGTTGGAACTTCTCAATATATGAAACTTGAATTAACATTATTATTATTATTATTACACACTTTTATGGGTCCGTTTTTAGTATTCTTACAAGTTTGCCTCCTAATTATTATGATCATTCCATATTTGTGTTACCTTGTTGATGTAGAAGGCTAAAAGCTCCTATGTTAATTTGCAGAATAAATACAAAATTAAACTATAAATTAGTTAATGAAAAACTTAAGGGATTGATTATATGAGATTAAATTAAAAGATTCCAAATAATACATTGTGAAATTAATGAGAATAGATTTTAAGGAGAGCACTTAATGACCTTGTTGGTGTTACTATTTATAGTTAGGTGTTAAATGCATATTTGCATAAAACTATATTTTAAGGATTGCTTTAATTAATATAATGATTGTGTTAAAATATGTTTGTTGTGAACTGGTGTGACATTATTTGTAAAGAATAAGTCTTGATTCAAGTAATGACGCCATGTTATTTGTATTTTGCATATGCTGCCTTTACATATAAAGTTTGATTCTCATCTTATATAGTATGAAAATAACTTTACGAAGAAAGAAGACAATTTTATATTCCTCTTCTTACTTCATACCTTTGTATTTATTTATGTGATTACGCAAGTTTTTTAAATTAAAAAATGATATTAATTTATTCATGTGATTTATAAAGTCTTATCTCTATTTATAGCTTTAGTTGGTGTTTTCTTAATAGCAACAATGCTAAGGATGTATGTGAAGGACGTATGCATGGTCTCCGACTTCAACTTATTCTTCTTCACTAGGAGTTTGATGATCTTGGTTTGTATTTATTTTCAGTATTTTGTGATATAAATTGCTACTTTGCTACTCATAAATTAAAGATAAAAAGTCTATTTATTATAGGAGCTTTTTACTAATGGGGATCACTCCCTTCAAATATTTGACATTCTGAATATACAGGGCATCATAAAAGTAAATTAAAAGCAGTACAAGTGTATGCCCATTGTTCTTTTGTTGATATTTTTATATATATCAGTTTTGTATAACCACCTATTTCCACGGTGCAATTTACTAATGCATCACTACATGGCATCAAGATTTTATAGATGACCAAAAAATGGTGACTAAGTTCATTAGTACTTCACAGTTGATTTTATTGCTTCCAATATCTGCATTGAATGAATGACAAGCTTTTATCAGTCAAGCCATATCTTAAACATGATGCATAAAAGAAACGAAGATAAATTTGAGGTAAACAAACAAGTTACCTTATTTTTGGTTGGCATGTAGAAAGGCTCAAAAACCAAAGGAAAAGGAGTGTCCAGACCACAAATTCTTGCTACAGGGGCCTCTAACTGTGCCACAAAAGTACATATTATAAATATGATTTCTCCCCTTTGCATAGGGAAGAAGAGTACATTTATATAGCCTAAAAACATGCCATCAACTACATTATGACCCTACAAGTGTCATCATCTCATTTTAAAAAGTTAAAACTATAAACTAAATATTATTTTTAACATTCTAGGACCATCCTATAAAATCTTTGAACCTTTTTCTTTTTCCTTCTTCTGAGTGTCTCTAGGCTCATTCTATCACATACACATATATACATATAAAATAGCCATTTTGTTGATTTTTCATTGTATAAGAAGTATGCACAGTTTTTACATTCAAAAACAGCCAAGCTTTATTCCTCTAGGTGGGATTTTCATGAATTTCGAGATTTCTACATGAAAGCTTGTTGAGAAGGCTAATGAAAATGAAAATTACACTTTGTTGAGAGTAGAATTAGAAAGAAAAATCAGCAGATATGAATATTCCTATGAGCTGGGAGATTACACTTTTATGCACATGGTACTAAATCATTCTACTTAATAAGTCCAACTTTCAGAAGTTTACATAGGATTATATAAGCATACCCTTGTGAAGCAACGCTCAACAATGGAAGCTGAGACTTCAGCACCAAAACCTCCAGTTATAGGAGCCTCATGACTAACCTACAAAGTACATTCAATGCATCATGTGAGGTGATACCAAACCAGGTTACAGTATTATTCTATAAACTGCATACTCACTAGCAATCTTCCTGTCTTATTAACTGAGGCCTCTACTGTTTCCTTATCCCAAGGAATTAGTGTCTTCAGATCAATCAATTCACAAGAAATTCCCTCCTGCAGGAAAATGTAGACTTCCACTTAAGAATTGAATTCCTTATATGTAGGTCATATATTATAGCAGAAATGAGAAATTGAAATGCCAAACTTTCTTCTACAGAACGATCTTGTTCTTGTGGAAACACAATTTATGAATCAACACAAAGTAGTTTAAAAGTACATCAACTTACTCATCAAGTCATCAATAGAGGAGAGACAGTGAATGGGATGCTCTTGATACTTTTTAGACTACCTATATATATATATAAATAGTTTTAGTTTGATCCTATTCATGTGAACCTTTTGGGAAGTTTTCCTAGGTCCTTTTACACCCTTAATTTGAGATGTTAAAGGTAGAAGAGGACAAAATGAAATTCCAACAGCATTAAAGGTAATTAACTCTAAACAACTTGTTGACAAATTTAACACCACTAATTAAATTAACTAATTTTTTCATTCTTGTGAAGTGGCTAAAACCAGAGGTAGTACAAGAATTTTTTCTCTAGAGCAAACACCTCAATATAACTAGTATGGTACGTGACATTGAAAACTACATTATGGGTTCATATAACGGAAAATAATGATATGACATAAAATACTTCACTCATCATGTATTTCTTATTTTTTTTCATGGTTCAGCCTTCCAAAATAATTTTAATGAAATTCTGCCAGGACTTTACATTATGATAAATTACTTTTTTATGCTATTCGATTGAACTCCCAATTCCATTTTTGTCCTAATTTCTTACATTAACCCCGGGAATCAAACTGGTTTCCCTTCCATACGCATACTAATCTTTACATTCCAACTTAATTCTGTTGCTTCTCGGAAAAACTTACTCTACATACCAAGTTTATTAGGTTGCATCAAGTGAAATTCTCCAGAATCAGTTGCCCAACTTAACCAAAAGTGAACAAAAATATGGTATGATGCACACAATACATGTTCAAGAGCTTTCAGTTTCAATGCAACAGCCGCTTACTTTTTCAGCATCAAGACAAGCTTGTTCCATTATAGATAATTGAGCTCCCCATCCAACAAGTGTTATATCACTTCCTTGCCGAATTACCTGAATACACATTTCAATATTCATCAGATTAAATATTTCACAGAATAACTTGTCAATAGTGTTGTGCAAAAGAATTTCTTTTATTCAGTGTGACATGTGGTGTACCTCAGCCTCAGATAATGGCAGCATGTAATCACCCTCCGGTACTTCTTCTACAGCCAAACGATAAAGCCACTGAAACCATGAATCACAATATTAAGAATGCAAAAAGCGCAAACTATGCTCATAATTCGTTAAGGCTATTTTGGTAGAAAACAACCTTCGGTTCAAAAAATACTATAGGATTTGGATCTCGAATGCAAGATAGCAACAACCCTTTTGCTTGTCGTGGACTTCTGGGAATGACCACCTACAAAGAAACTCAGTTGATGCATTTGGGGAAAAAGTAATTATCTAAGGAAGGCAAAAGGTTCAAAGAAATTTTGTTTTCCCACAAGAAATGAGTGGTATGCTATACTTCTTATGCAATCACAAGACTAGCATAAACTTGAGAATATGTTATCCAAATCAATGAAAATATAAGTTAAAGGGAGAAAGAGCAAGATTATTTAGAGACCATGACTTGTTCTGTTTGGCCAGAATGGATAAAGTATACAATTCTACTTCAACCTACTGAAATTCTAGAAAATGCAGTTTAAACATCTACATTAACATTCCATATGAAGATCAAGCATATAGATTGTATGCATCCGACTTGTTACATATCAGCCCAATATTATGTCGGTATATGTTCGAGATTTCCCATAGACTTGAGATATGGATAAATTATAATATGTAAATAGGTCCAAATCTTACTTAACAAGTCAGTATTGTAAGGTTGAGTTATGTTTAAAATCTACATTTTTCTAAGATTGTATCAAAATCTAACCTAGAAAAATTTGTTGAGCCTATCATGTCGTCCACCATTGGACTACCCATAAATATTTATTTCTACGTTTTAGACCTCCATTCTCGAAGTGAGATGATGTACTAGAGATATGACTACATTATAATACGTAAAGTAGATCCAAACCTAACCTTACAAAGTGATTTTGTGAGGTTGAATTAGATCTAAAACTCACTTTCTAAGAGTATCCCTTAGGGACATTGTGAGTATGTCATCTAGATGCATCTTAGTCAAAGGCACCTTTACTCTAATAAAATAACAGTCTACTTAAATATTTTTTGGTCCATTTTAATTATATATTTATACATTAAAACCTTCAATATTATATTTAGATGTGATCATTATTGAATAACTTAGTCTACAACTTCATTGAAAAGATTTTTGCTGTCATTACTATTCCACTCGCCTTGATAATCTTCTTAATTTGGACGAGTAAGCAATTTATAATTGCCATGGATTTCAATCTTACCCTTCCATACTACCTTAAGTTTAGAATTTGATTATTTATATAGTCTATTGAACAATCACACACTATATTGTAGGTGGCCTTTTTATTTGAACACAATGGACAAGAAATAGAAGTAAAGAAAATGAAGGTTCTGACAAACAAAATGAAGTCCATATGAAAGCACCATACTTTGATACCAGGAACATGACAGAAGAAAGCCTCAGGGGACTGAGAGTGGTAATGCCCACCATGGCCTACAGCTCCATAAGGGGTTCTAATTGTTAAACCTATAAATGAGTAGAAAAACTTGATGTAGCAACTCAAAATACAGATGAGTCAAACTTCAACATTGAAGCAGTGAAAGAAATTTACCTCCGCAGTTAAATTGGTTACCACTCCGGTATCTGAATTTAGCAGCTTCATTGACAATCTGGAAATTAAAATTGGTCAATTACTGATCAAAAGAGGCTTTTTGACTAAACCAAGCCTTGGAAAGTAGCTTGCCTGGTCAAAAGCAGGGAAAATGTAATCTGCAAACTGGATTTCTGCTATGGCACGATTTCCCTGTCAGGTAAAAATACATAACTAACTTGAATATATCAGATTGTAGTAAGGTTTGATAACAAAGATATAAATGAATTATTGTAACCTCAGAGACCCACCATAGCTGCTAGACCAATGCCAAAGCCAACAATACCCTGTGAGAATCGTTGCAGTATAAAAATTTATGTCAATTCTTAGGATATACAAAACTACAAAGACAATTAGAAAGATACTTAGTGTAAAAATAAGAAATACGGTAAAATACATAATCAAATTCTTTGAGCACAATTTCAGAGTAAGATTCCATCAGAACATATTCCAGAAAATGCTCTCTTTTTATGCTTCTTTCCCCTTTCTTTGATAGAAAATCATCTTGGAGGTTAGAATTTACTTCTTATTGGTGTGATATTAGAACTATATTTTCATTATGCTTATTAAATATACACACATTTACAAGGGCGATAGGAAGAAAGAAAGAAAAAGGAAGCACATAGGCAATGTCAATTTATAAAAATAAATACCTGCTCACAGAGAGGAGTATTGAAAACCCTCTTTTTACCAAATTGGTCTGCTAATCCAGCTGTGCAACGGAAGACACCACCAAAGCTTATATCCTCTCCAAACACATAAGAACTGTGATGATGTGCAAGAGAAGATAAGGAAGTACACCGGATATTCATGTTACACATAAACAACTCATAATAGTACAATTGATAGAACCATACAACTTCTCAAACATGCTAAGGCATGGACATACGCAATATCTGAATATTACTTTAACAGGGTTTGTTTAATAGTGCTAAAATAGAAAGCTTCCAAGAGCAACCTTTGCGAACAAAGTTTGGTTTACATAACAATTCACACTTCCATTAAATCTCAAAGTAATGTTCTACACAAGGATTTTGAGACTTGGGAGTCACCACCAGCTACTTGTAGACTTCCCTATTGGTCCTTCATAGAAAATGTAAAATCATTTCCTTAACAGAAGCCCCAAATCTAAAACAAAGATCAATTTTTAACAAAAGTAAAAATCAAAATGAAAAAACTCTGGGAATTGAATGTTTCTTGGAATGATGTTTTAGATGTTACAGTTCAATTCTTTCCTTCCCCCTCAGTCCGCTCCAACACTTTTTTTTTTTTTTTCTCAATTTGTGATATCAAAATTGGAAACCACCTTTCAGAATAACAGGGAAACAATGCAAATGATACACACAGAAATTCCTAGAGCTAAAGGACATTTTTCAAACGATTTCATCACCTGATATGATTTATAACTTACATTAACTTGAAATTATACAAATTCCAGCAGACTATGTACAAATCGAAGCATAAGACAACAACTCAACACAATTTGAAACAGTAATCAAACAAAAGTAATAAAATAAAATAAAAAAAAAAGGAAGATTTCCAAGCTGTTTGTATCTAAACATCAAGAAAAAGTTAAAATAAATAAATAAAACAAACAAATTAGGTGAAAGATGACACTATATGATACCCCTACATGAATGAATTTAAACTATACAATTGAAATGAATAATAAAGATTAAAACTAACTAAACCAATGGTGATCATGCATCTAGGGATGTAAGATCAAGATTTACTCTTATCACCTCTCACACTCTCACTAGATATATCTTCATGAGTAAACAAACAGAGAGACCAACCGGGGATCAGAGTCCAAGGCAATGTGAAGAGCCTGATTAATTGCAGAACAGAGGTTCACTGATTTCACACCTTCCTCAGAACCACCCTTTTGAACGCTGGTGGAGGAGGAAAATCCTCTCTTGCAAACCGAAGAGACCAATCTTCCAAACTTGGTTGACATGTCTATGATGTGAAAAACTTGAACTTGCTGATACAATAGCTCCCCAGAACGGATTTGAACTTGAATTTGATCAAACTCTTCTCTCCCCTCTCTTCAAGTTCAGATTTTTCGGGCTTTCCAAGTTGAGAGAGGTAGTTGGGTATGTCTCCAAGTATCTTTCGTACCTTGCTCTGTGCAGTGTGAGAAGATAAAACTATAAAAAATTAAATAAAAATTAGGGGGAGAAAATTGATTGGGTAAAATCTGACCCATGAAGAGAAAGTTGTTTTATTTCGTTGTAAAATTTGTGAAAACCATTGAGTTGAGAATCGAAAAAACACATAATTTTGTGTAAAGTTGTTATTTTTTTAACTGCTAGTGATGAACAGGTGTCACAACCACAATTACGTAGCTTGGTTCTGAAAATTGAAGCAAATAATTAATAGTAATAATAAAAATAAATAATAATAATAATAATATAAAGCAGATAAGGTCTGGCGTGTGTTTAGAGTCACTGACCCTATCCAGAGCGCTGCAGCTTTATTTGCTTCCGATTATGATCACGTGTAAAATGAGGTTACCTTTTATTTTTATAATAATAAGAACAGGATAATTTTGCATGGAGTAAATATCCAATTTGATCATGTCTTATTGGATTTAAGTCTTTTTTAAGAAGTATACATCAACGGTTAAATCTCATATAGACATGTTTTTCACTCGTACGTGTTTTTTTCTAGAAAATGTCATCTTCCGAGATGATGCTATTAATGTAGCTATTAAAAGTTTGTCTAACAAAAAAAATATTAGATGCACAATAAGGTAAAGGAAAAAAATCCTCAGAAGTAGAAAACATCTTTTTTCAAGAATGTTTATTCTTTAAAGAATACTCTTGTTGTTAAGAGTAATTATTTTTTTAAGTAATATTTAGAATTTTAGCTAAAAGTGATTACATGTTTAAATGAGTTATTTTAGTTAAGAGAGGATAAGTTTAAAAAAAATACTTGTTTTTTATGTTTACAACTTTAGTATGCTTAATGAAACTAAATAAGGTGGTTGAAAATTAAACATAATACGATATTTATAGACCGAGCAGTAAAGAAAACATTTAGAATAAATCCTTCCTCTTTTATACTGCATTTTATTTAACTGTAATTATTTTAAGGAAAGTTTTATAAAAATAAGTTGTTAAAAAGCGTTTTTACATAGTTCATCTGTCAGCTTGAAGTTACGTCTGATGACCTTTTATCAAATGCAATCCTTTAAAAAATTGCTTGATGCACTGTTTGCTTTTGCGGAGGGATATACACGAGTGATGAAAGTGTGATTTCTAATACATAAAATATTATTAAAAAAGAGGTAAACTTTAACAGAATTTCATCTTTGCAGAATAGCGAAGATTTGCGGGAGAGTGGTGTTTTATACATTATATAATTAATTTATTAATATTTATATTATAATAAAATAAATATATTTAATTATATAATATATTATATTAATAATTATTATTATTATAATTATAGTTAAAATAATAATAAATTTATTGAAATTATAAAATAGTAATATTAATAAAAATAAAATATTGATGATATTAATATTAAAAACTAAAAATAATAATAAAAATATAAATATAAATAATAACTATAATAATAAAATAAAATAATAATAATAAAAAAATTAAAAATTATAACTGTAATCAAAATAAATTTACAAAATAATAATATTATTATTAACTATAATAATTTATTATTTTTTAAAATAATTAATAATTTTATTAATTAATATAATAATTATATTTAATTTTAAATTAATTTTAATTATAATTTTATCTATTAAAAATTATTTTATCAATCACACACATTATATCATTTATAAATTTTTATAGACTTTCTACTCAAATCTTACTATTTTTTCTTAATCCAAATAACAAAACTTCTCGTACAAATCAACTCAAATTCAATTCCTCAAATTTATTCTCAAATCCAAATAAAGCCTAAAAGATGATTTGTCAAAGCATAAACTTTGCCTACTAACATCATTCAGATTAAGCATTGCAAAAAGTTTTCAAGTTTCTTAAAACAGAATTTATCCCTTCGTTCTCATGTTATGACTTGTTTTTTATACACCGCCTATTCCACCTTTAAGAAACAAGCATAAAATTGAATTTTTCCTTTAAAAAACGAGCATAAAATTCGTTAATGTCTCAAAGGTGTTGAAGCTCTCTCAGTTCAAAGAAGAAAAATTCATAAATTTGACGAAGTTACTTTAACATCAAAATCTTCAAATTAGATTTGGAGTTCTCTGCTATTTCTTATGATTTTTAAAGTTGTACAGATTTGGTAAACAACCTATGCCAATTAGCTTTTATTTGTTTTTGTTTAGAATTTTGTAATTGGACTTATGAACTTAAAGCCCACATTTAGGCCATGTTTTCATCATACTACAAAGCATTTATATAGATTAATTGTGCTTTAAATAGGGGAACAAAAATCATTTGCCAAATTTCAAAGTTTATTTTTGTCTCTTGATCTTCTTTTCTCTCCATTTTCGTTTTTGTCTTTTCCACTTTTCTGATGTGTTTTTTTCATCAATAACTAAATTTTCATGGATCAATTCATGAAATTAAGATCAAACAAGTTAAATTGTGTTTTTGCATTAATCTTTCTTTGCTTGAAACTAAATCTTCATGGATCAATTCATGAAATTAAGATCAAACAAGTTATCGATCGCTCTTTGCTTGGAGTTTGTTCTTCTCATCTGTAATTTTGGTTTTGATTTATGATATCAAATTACATTTTTTATTTTAAAATTCAAATTAGGAATCAATTGAATTTTAAAATTCAAATTAGGAATCAATTGAATATTAATTTAATAACTGAATATAACCGAATATGAATTGAATTGAACAATATTGAGACTTAATTTGTATACACAGTATAAATAACTAATTGAATCATTTAATTGTTTAAATTACATCTGAATCTTTAGAGATTTGTGATAATCAAATTATTTGGTTGTTGAATATGTGATTGGTCTCTTTTAAATTTTCTATTTTTAATTTTGATTTCTAATTTGTTTTCTTCAATTTTTTTAGTTTTATGTTTTCCAAATTCCGAAACCCCTAAATTAATTTTTACAGAAAAAATACTAAAGATTGCATTCCACATTACATATTATGATAATGCATTAAGAAAAAATATTTACATACCAATCTTTAGAAAAGACTTTTGATAGACCGGTGTATCAACCTAAAACCACTGTTTGACTACTTGATATCAAAAATAGATCATAAAAAGTTTAAAAAATCTTAAAACATAACTCAACCTTTCTTTATTGTGTTTTGACTTCTTTTTCACACTTTTAATGCACTTTTAATGTCATCACTCTTAGTGTTTTTAAGAAGTTCTACTCCTCTAAACAGAACCTTCCATAGAAAACCAATTTTTTTTATGAGAAAAATCATACAAGATTGCAACCTAAAGCATATTAAGATATATATTAACTCTAATACTAATTGTTATGAGAAAAACAATAAAATGAGGTGAGAGAAAAAGACATTTTAGAGATTTTCATGATCTCACACACAATGTGTATGCCTACGTCCAATGTTTAAAAAGCTTTACAATATGTTTGCTTATACAACTTCATAGAAAATATTATACTTCAATATTATACAAAAACTAAATTCCACAATTTTAACACACAAACTATTCTTTGAAATAATAATTACTTCTAGCTAGTGTTTTACAAAAAATGTGTGCTAACTAAAAGGATGTGTAACACCCTTGATTATATTAAAGATAAATAATAATTGTTTTTCTAATAAAATAATAGCAGATAAACAAGTAAATAAAAGAAAAAATGAGAGAAATGTCAAAATTTTAATTTCTTTTATTCAATTCAAAAATTTTATTCTATTTAATTATAATTTTTTTTTATAAATTTCGTACAAAACCTAAAACGTTATAAAATAACAATTTACCCTCATTTCTTAGCTTGAAAAACTAATATGTGAAAAAAACCTCAAACAACCTTTAAATTGATAAATAAACCTAGATATATTTTTATATGATTTTAGAAAATTTCCATATATATTTTGGAGAACTTTCAAAAAATAATCAAAATACCCTCAATTGTCAATAAAGACTATCCGGTATAAAAATTAATTCAAACTGATGAAAATAATAAAGTAAATTTTGTTATGGGTAAAAGATGTGAAAGTATAACTGCTAAACAGGTATTTATTGAATTAAAATGTATTTTCTATGAATTTTTTTGAAGAAAAAATAATAGATAACTATGAAAGATATGAAAAAAATATATATTAAATTAAAAAAAGTCATTAGCATTATCTTCAAGCTCTACATTTTTTTAAAGTGTTGTGTGTTAAAAACTTATGGTTATTATGTAACCAGCTCTTAACCATGTTTTAATGACAATAAAATAATATAAAATAATTATAATAATACATTGTGACCTCTATAAATAGATTTTCCAATCTCTTGTAAAAATTTCCGGTTGTTCTCAAAAAATAATTTCACCATTTCCTTACTTTCATCCAAATATATATATGTATGTATATATACTATTTTTGGAACTAATTGGAGAAGAAAAAAGTTATATCCTCCCATTTTCTCACACAAGTATAAGGGGAGTGGAAAAATTATTTTACCTTACTTATATATGTCGACGTTGAATTTTTATTATGTTTATTGATTTTTAGTCACAAATATTGATTATTTGCATATTATTGTTGTGATATTGATGCTTTTAGATTTGGAAAACTATGGAACTTTTTTCATAATTTTTTCATAAATAAATTTTAAGTTATTTGTATATATAAAATATTATATATATATATATATATATATATATATATATATATATATATATATATATAATTATTGGATAAATATTTATTTATGTATATATATATATATACATATATAATATAGTGTTTTAAAAATTAATAAATAAATCAGTTTATGTTTGAAAAAAATATATGAATAACTTACAAATGAAAATTATTTTATGTATAAATATCAATAATTAAATTATAAATAAATATAAACAATTTTAAGTATTAAATGAAGTAAACTCTCAACAGTTGAGAATAATAATTCTTTAAAAAATTTAGTTTTCAAATAAAATTTATATATCTATAAATATTGAAATATAAGTAAATAATTAATCAATTTTTAGAATGTACACAAAACAATAAACTAATTAATTGGATTCAGACTAAGTCTAAACATACGTAGGAAAAGGATTTAAGGATTTACCTTGTCCAATTGACAAGATGATAAGAACTCTTATTTTCTTCATGTTCTTGGAATAAACCATTACGAGGCATCTAAGTACTTGGGGAGAAATCGATTTAGCAATAACAAAACAATCTTCTCATCTAATTTCTCACACACGTGAAAGATGAAAATTTTGCATAAAAACTTGTGATCTTGTAATTATTTTTTATAGATATTAAGGAAAATTGCATTGGGTAAAAGGGTGAATTAAACATTGCATAAGATAACCTTATACCCAATGACAAGGTAGTTTATGATAAACATGAAGTGTTCCTTATTGTATAATGTAACAAATTGATTCACTCCCACACAGCATAGTCTTGGCCAGATGCAGCAACATGGAAATTTGAGGGAATAAGATTTCCAAGGTCCATCTTTGGCCCTATCTTCACCATGATCTTGTTGTCTATCTTTGCAACATAAAGGTCTCCTTCAGCTGCCATAATTTTCACACTGCTTTTCTCATTGATCCCATGCCTCACCCTTATGCTACTCAATTTGGCAATCTGCTCCTTCAAACCCCAATCAAAGAAGTGGTCGTAGAACTGCATAACAAGAAACAATAATAAGAGGAAAATACCAACAAAAGACAACCTCATCCAACAAACAAAGCAAAGTAGCATATCATATCTTCTACATCAAAAAAACATAACATACTAATATCCCTTAAGATTTCTTCAGACCACACATGACTCTATGTTATTTTAACATTTTCAGATACCCTATTGTAAAAATACTTAATACACATTATCAATCTATGAAGCTCGAACACGGCAGTTAATAATTAATTAGACGTGTCGCTAATACAGACACGACGGAAACGTGTACAACAGCGCATAAGATGTAGCCTCTTAGCCAGATGCGGCCCTTGTTACCAGACGCGCGAAAAGGATACGACAGTTAGAATAAGGAAGTTAGTGTAAGAGTAAAATAGAGAATAGTGTTAAAAATTTTAGTTTGTTGGTATAATTTATTGAAAAGAAAAATTGTTCATTGAAAGTCAAAAGGGTTGGAGAAAATATTACTATTGAGGGGGTGCCAGGGTGTGTTAGAATGTAGGCATAGCCTTGCATGACTTTGTCAGAAGGGAATGGCCAAATTCTCTGTGTGGAACCAGTGTCATGGTTGTCAATGAAAGTTACTGCATTTTCTGGTTTCACACCAATCATTCCAGGAGGCTTGCCATTGGGATCAATCAACCTCCACAGCTCCCCTTGCACAGCAGCTTGAAGAATTCCTTTGGTTGTGAAATCAAAGGCAGTGATAGCCCCACCTGCAGATTCAACCCAATTCACCAGTGCCCCACGATGACTATCTTGGTTATAGTTAGGCTTTCCATCCACATATGACAGAGAATCCCATTTCTCTCCTACTGCGAAATCTGGCCTTGTTTGTTCCATGTAGATCTTGGAAATGCTAGGGGCATAGCCCTTCACAAAATCAAACCTCCATCCATCAAAACCAACCTCAGTTTTGAGCCAGTTCATCCATTCAGACAACTCTCTTTGCACCTGCGGATTGAGATGGTCAATGTCAGGTGCAGCAGCATAGCCCTCTCCACTGTCATTGTTTCCAGTGCCATCAGAATAAGCAGTGTCATCTCTGCAAATGAAAGATGGACCCCAATCAAGGCGTGCATCTGGAGTACCACCTTCAAAGATACAATATATTCCTCTTCCATCCTTCCTCTCTGCAGTTCTGTGGTTGATCACTATGTCAGCCAGGCACTTGATCCCCTTCTCATGAAAAGCACCAATTAGGGACTTCAGTTCATCCTTGGATCCATACTTTGATGCATCAAGATCATATAGCCTTCCTGGAAGATACCCTGGATTCAAAAGTGCCATAAAACACTCATCAGTTATTTTAAACATGATTGGTAAAAACCACTGTTCACAAATAAAATGTTTGGCAAAAGAATATATAAGAATAACAATTTCTCCACTGTCATATAATCACATATTGCCATTGCCATGTAAGATGAGGATAGTATGTGAATTTTGAATCATTTATCAGGAATACAAATGTTAGTCTAAGTCAGAACTACTTTTCCTTTAGTCAAATCATGTCCTGCAAACTATATTCCAAATTGACACATGACAACCATATTTTGCATAGAACAACCTAACATGGGAAAAAATCTGCTGGAAATTTAGTCATATATGATGAAATTGGGAGACAGATGGTGATCATGATCCATTAATATTTTATTTGAGTGAGGCAGGTAGAAAGATGAACCTTCAGGAGAAACAGATTGAGAGGGAGGAGGGAGCCACACATGAGTAATTCCGGCATTTGCAAGGTCGGGAATAGTGTTCTTCAGCGAGTTGTACCAACCCCCTTTCTTGCTAGATTCCCAGTTGAACCCCTGTGACAACATTAATCATATTCATGCAGAGTTAGTTAGAAATGCAATTCAAATAAGGGTTATGATGGAGCACAAATATGATACAAGTATCATAATATGATATGTATTCAATATGATGATACATTAACTTTTGAAAAATACAAGATACAATATAGTTCATCTTAGGTTGTTTTGTTAAGTGTGTGTTGTATTCATTTGTGGTGTCAAAATCAAAGAACAATAGGGGAGGTGGGGATGTGAAACCTGAAAAAGCAAGGCAGAGGAAGAGAAAAGGGGAAAGAGTGAAATGAAGAGGCAAAAAATGCTGAGCTGAGAGAGGGAATCCATAGCTTGGATTATGTTTTGGTGTTGTGTTGTGTTGAGTGTTTCTGCAGCTAGCTTGGTGTGCCTTATATAGAGGCAAACATTTTACATTACCTTGTTTGCATGTCTAGAGAATCATGGTTGAGTCATGAGTTAGGTAAATTAAGACTTGGAAGAGTGAAATTTATGCCATCAAGATAAGACATGACACAGTGATAATCATTGAAATGGAGATGATTGAGGAAGAACTTCTTGAGCAAGAGGAAGTGTGAATATGGAATAGAAATTTTGGAGTAATTAGAGATAAGGCCTAAAGATGTGGAGACTTCACAAATTTATATGGAAGATAACATATTTGGAAAAAAATAAACAGAAAAATATATCTGAAACACCACTTTTCGGAATTTTAGTGAAAAGGGGTAAGAATTTGTTTTGCTTTTTAAGAAGGAAAAATGGTTGTGTAGCGTGTTTAAAAACTCTTGGGGAGATATTGACGTAGTTCATCATTGAGAATGCGTTAGTACATAGAATTTGGAGAGTTGGGAAGTCTTAGAAAAAGTAACTGTAAGTGTTGGTCTCTTGGAGTAGTGGGAAACAATCGCAAAAGAGTCAAAGTCGCGCATTTTTTGTACCAAACGACCCTGTCAAACGCGTCTAGTTTCTAATAAAAGAATGACTTGAATTTTCCCACCTTTGAGTTTTCTACCATAGAAGATAGAAAATTTTATAATTTTAAGTTAAATTTATTAATTTTTTTATTTGTATAGAGCTTTTCAATTACCTGCAAGTACCAAAAATTATTCAAATATCAAACAATTAATTAATAATAATAATAATAATAATAATTTAAAAATAGTTATATTGTTGTTCCTTTCCATCTAAATTGATGTTAATTCTAGACTTTTTAATTAATATTGTCAATTTTATTTCATTAACGTTTACTAAGATTTTTCAATTGATATCGACAATAATTAATTTAGACTCAGATGGATTCTTTTAAGTTGAGTTGTTAGTTGAGAAATAATTATGATCTAATATAGAACTTATAACTATTAGGTCAAATATATTTTGTGATAATGTTTTGATTATTATTATTTTTATTGTGACTTTGTTATATTATTATGATTATTATTAATAAGAATAATATTATTATTGTTAATAATATATTAATATTATTAATAATATTTGCTCTTATATCAAATGTCTTCTTTATTTGCTTTTCTTTTATTTTTTTAATTATACTTTCTATTTGAACTCTTTAATGTTTCTTTCTTCTTTTTTTCTTTTTCTTTCCTCATCCACATATGCATTGTGTGTGCTCGACTAAATTCAGCCTAACGTATGTGTGCTCGACTAAACTCAGCCTGACGTAGACTCGATTTGATTGAAAGAATGAGCTCTAGAAATGGGGGTTTGAAGAGAGTCCGGGCTCTTCGTTTTGAAAATTAGACTAAATCGTCTAGTGAACAAGGACAATAATCAATACATCAGATAGTATATTGGTTCACCCAAACTCATGGGTTATATCTAGTAGACTACTTAAAAGGTTTCACTAATAATTAATTGATCACAAACTAAATACATCAGCCACTCTTGGTTACATTTGGACCTCCTTAAACCCAATACAATCCTAGGACGCTCACTTGTGAAGCTTGGGTGACAAGTTAGGATAGATAAAGAAGTTTGCCATACAAGCTAAGATATGACGTAGAAGTAAGTCATGTTTAGCATACCTATGCCATATGGCAAAATCTTAGTTGAAAGGATTTTAAAGTTTGTTATGCAAACTTATGATTAGGAAGCTTATAATGCAAGATAGGATTAGAGTTTGAAGCTTATCTTACAAGCTTTAGATGTCTAAGATGTATATAAATAGGTGTGATAAGTTTATGTAATTTTTAACTTTAAATGAATAATGAATTGCTTCCAAATTAGTACTTTTAACTAGTTAACGAGTTCTTGGCAGGATAATCTCCTTCATAAACTATTTCACCTTACACTAGATTTGATTTCTTGATTAACCTCTTCGAAATCAATTCTCAATTTAAGGCATGTTTCTACAAAGCTTCTGAGGTAGTGTTAATGTGAATGGTTCAATAATGATTTTGAGTAAAAATGACTTTTTTATAATGAATTGTTTTTTAAAGTTAATTAGCTGAAAATCCTATTATGAAACGATTTTCAATTGATTATTTTTATTATCTGTAACTGTTTTTTAAAACTGTTTTAAATATAATTACAATAAGTTATGACAAATCGTGTTTGGCAGGTATGACCAAGAGAGAAAATATTCTGAATCGAAAAACTGAGTTTTTGACATTGTTACTTTCAATTGAGAAGTAAACTTTTTTTAGTAACGATTTTTCTACATACGATCTAGACAATTAAATCTCTAGTAATTGACAAAGGATGTTATTCTTGAAAGGAAAACGAAAAAGAATTATAACTAAGTGTCATTATTTTATTAAAGGATTAGGCCACCAGAGCAAGTGATTTGCATACATCAACCATCACCAAAGTGATTTTTCGCCATTGTAATTCCTCGTACGCTATATGTAAATCAATTAAACAAAGTTGTTTGCTTTTATATGACTTACTTTTTTATTGTATATTGTATGACTTATGATATTTTAAGTTTAAATCATGATTTTCTAAATTTATGTGCATCTTATCTTTAATTAATACTATGATATCATTATAATATAAAAAAATAGTAATATTTTATTGAATGGGCTTGATCCTAGTTGAATTTCTTTGTTAAATCTGAACTCATCATACCTTCATCAATTCAATGACTAGGTTCTCATAACATTAGGAATGTATCTCTCAGTAAAAAATAAATAAAGTTTGTATTTATCTTTTAATGTTGCACATGTTAAATGATAAGGATGTATCCTCATATTATAAAAATGTTTTCAAATAATTAAGAGAACAAAAAGTTATGATAAAACTAGAAAATGGAAAGTATATTGTTTTATTTAATCTTAACAAATAAGTATGAAACATAGTTGTTACTAACTTACAAGATAAAAACTCATTAAGAAAGAAAATTCTAAACTTCAATTAATCAACAATACGTCATACAAAATAAATAAGGTATAAAGTTTCACTCTAAAATAAGTAAAGAAGGGTAGCTTGACACTTGAGATAAGAAAAACTCAGTATAGGAATTCATATATTTTTATCATCAAAGTTGTTAAAATGAGCACCTACGATCTTCTTGTATAGAAAGCGTAGTGAGAAGGAATTAGACATATTCTTTCATTTCCTAACCTTCTAATTAGCTAATACAAAAATAATGTTTATAAAAAAAATAATTAAAAATATAGAAATAATTAAAAAAATCTAATAAAGTTATAATACAAAATACAAATTCTTATTCAAACCATTTAACTTATTTTTTTTCTTCATCTATGATCCATGCATTCATTGGTATATGATTTTGACTTGGGTGCCTTCATTTTTCAAACAATTTAATATTTCCTTTCCACAATGATTTCTAATGCTATGTTTGACAAATGGACACTCATTAAAAATATGAAACTAAGGACATATGCCTTAGGCCTTGAAGACGTATCTGATTTGGTGTAAGAAAGTTAGAACGTAATGGATACGTATAAATCAGAAACTCTAAATACTATCTTATGAAGGTACCAAAGATACCAAAATAATTGAGCTCATATGTCAGAAAATTGTGAGTTTGAATTTTGTGATTGGTGTGGAAATTCTATTGCTAGATAATTTTAAGTAGTATCTTTAACTTCTCATATTTGTTTTGAGGTGAAAAAAAAAAGGAGATTTAATTTATTTGAATCTTCTAGTAAAAAAGAAACTTGTAGTTTAGAAATGAGAATTTGACGAACATATCTCATCATAAATTGATGTGCAACCAAACAAAGTAGGACATATCTTTCAATTTGCTTCACATAACTATATCTAATATTTGATATAGATAATGTTGCATCCTGCATCCTTACATATCGATGAAGTAAATAAATATATGAATTCTACTAATAATTTTTCATGTTTAACGTAATTGATGCTTTTAACATTATTAGTGTTAATTATTAATATTGTCTATTTTAAAATTTTAGTTAGACGTATCGAAACAAGCCCACAGTTGAATCTAAAGAAAATGTTTAATAGCTGATGTCAATGTTTCAATCTCAATTCTATTGAGATAATATAGTTAAGGTCAATCATGGTTCATTCAAAGTATTGTTAGCTTCAAAGCACGAAGTTTCATCATGATTTTTTCTTAAAAAACATTTTAGAGGGTTAAAGGAGAAAGATATATTTAAATTGAACTTGGCATCGACACCTAAGAAATATCGAACTATTAAACGTACCAAAACAAGTTTAATATTTTATTTGAATTTTTAAAATTGTCAATATCTACTACATGACATTAAGGTATAACGTGTGAGCTACTCAGCCTTTTGATATGTCAACCTCCCTTATGTGGCATTAAGGTAGTTCTTTAATTGAAATATATTAAATAGTAATTCAAGAACCTTTTTCGATTTCTCATCACTTAATATTTTAATCTACATGATTTAGATTGTTAATAAAGTTATCATTTACTTAATAATTTTTGTACTTCATATTATTAGTCAAACTACCACTCTAAGTAGTTGCCCTTACTTGTCCATGAGAACATCACATATCTCAAATCATATACATACATTATATTAACACATTTTCTTAAACAAGCCAAATTATCACCTAGGGAGTTTGTCAATCACATATATAACTCCAAATCGAGTAATTACATAATCAATCTTTTTTTTATATACCAACATAATAATTCTCAAAATCTCAATCGAATAAAATTCTCATTATTCATAAAATTTCATTCTTATTATTAATAAATCATCATTTTTCATTACATATCTCCATTCATCATTCAAATTACATCTATATGAAATCAATAACCTCATACACATAGACACACAACTTACCTTTTAAAAATAATACAAGTGCTTTACAAAAAAGATAAATGTTGCTTAAGTAAGTCACATTTACTTGAGTGATTTTTTGTTGGTCTAGGTATGAACTCACTGTTTAAGTGATGCCTTTTTTGATTGAATAACATTGCTCCACTTGAGTCATGATAACTTTTAAGGAGAGATAAATTATTTATATTTTTCCTCACTTGAGCGACCAAATGAGTGTTTGACCACCCAACTCATCGTGAAAAGATAGTCAATATCAAACTCTAGTTACTCAAGTGTCATATCATCACTTAAGCCACATGACTTCTTAGTCAATAGGAGCCCTACTTCCCTCTTTGCGACCTCATCACTTCAAAGCGCAAACCAATTTCTTAGTCACCAGGCAGAGCACACCTTAGATCTCATATTTCATTGCTTGAGTGACTACATGTCACTTAGGTAATAATAGTTCATGAGAAAGAAATTTGTTTTAGCATTTCTCTCAATCAAATTTAAATCGACAATTAAAGCAAAAAGCATTGTTGCACAGGTGACCACTTGGAAACTCGAGTGATAATGTTTTATACATTCATTTAATGTTATTATTACACGTCACTTGAGTAACCAATTCAACCATTATACATTCATTTTTAATGTTTTTGTTACACGTCACTTTCACTCGAGTAACCAATTCAACCATTATATGTAGAAATTTAATTCATTTCTAAATAGTTTTAAATATCTAAACTTACTACTTTACATTTTATATTGTACATACTCAATTATATTTGTCTTTCTCAATTTTAGTGCCACAATACCAACATAATTCCAATAACACATACTTGACATAAAAAACAACTTCAATGACACATTTTCACCACCATAATTAGTAACACAAATTTATCCAATACACAATAATAAATATTTACATCGATTGTACAATTTCGTATAATAATTTAGCTTTCCTTGCTTGAAATTAGTTTGGTGCTTAAGAAAACTTCAATATTATAATCTCCAAGCTTCCAAAATACACAAAAATCTTCCAAAAACATTCAAAATAGATATTCTCAAGTTTAGGAATAATATTTTATATTTTATTTTATGAGATATTTCATATTTATATACCCATAAACCTATTGACAACTTTAGGAAATAGGAAAACTTATTCTAACAGACAAATGCTTAATTATGAGATTGCTTCTACATATACAATCCTATTAATAATAGCAATAAATTGTATCAATATAGAACAAAAATACAACAATTTTAATATATAATACTTCTTAAAATATACATGCAACCATGGTTGTGACACTACTTTTCAAGTTGGTGACTTAAATTGTAAAATAAGTTAGTCTAAAAGCCACCTTAACTCATTTACTAAATGGGTCAACCCAACCCGGCTCACCTCTAGGTGAGTTTTAACATTGTTGGCCTAGACCAACCATTAGGGATTGGTGAGTTAAATAGATTAACTCATTTATTTAAAAGAAAATCCAAAATTTTTTTTGGAAGAACTCTAACAAAATTGAATAATAATTCCTTACTAATTTTTAAATTTATAAGTGACTTTAAAATAAAATTATTAAATAAAATATGATTCTTTTAAGTTATTGTCCACCAATATACTAAAATATAAAAGAAAAAAAATAAATTCATTATATTAGAGTTCTTTGTTCATCAATATTAAGCAATAGTGGAATCTTGAAAAGATAAACTTATAACAACTTCATATTTTTATTATATATTTTATCTTCATATATAATAAAAAAATTATAAACATAACACAAAAAGAATGTTAAGTGATAAAAAAAATATTAAACAAATTTGAATTTTTGCTTTTATTAATTTAGTGAGTTACACATGTCAATCCAACCGTCACGGGTTCAACTCCTTTGAACCATATTATAAGATTTTTTTGGTTGGGAGAGTGGATTTGAGGAAATGTATTTAAAGGGATTTGAATTGATTATGTGTGGATAGTAGGATTGTTTGGATTAATATATAGATGGTAAGATTTGAAGGGATTTGAGAAGATTGGTTATAAAAGTTTAAGAATGATTAATAGATGTTATAGATTTGTTTTAATTTTTTTAATTGATATATTTCTGAAATTATTAATTGACCCTTGTGGACAATGAAAACCTTAAACCCACTTAAAAGAGTATTTTGTAATTTCCAAAATTATGACCCAGTTATAAGGATATTTTGTAATTTTCACCTCATTTATGAGGGCTATTTTTTAATTTTAAATTACATCCCATCAAATCTCTTCACATCATAAAAGATATCATCCTGCAAATTCTTCCTCATCCATCCTTTCAAATTAGGTCAATCAAACAGTCTTCATCCCTCCAAATCTATCCTCTTGTATAGTAAATCCATCTAAATTTGTTCAACCAAACAGACTGTAAATAAGGTATTTTTTATTTTACTTTAGCTAGCTTGCCTTTTTAATTTTTAACATGACTTGGCTTAAAGTCGTGTTAAACCTAATCAACCTATAAGTTCACTTTAATATCTCTACTAACGAATAAATATTTTTCATTCTCCATTTGAATATAATTCTTTCAAAGATATTATTATTCAACCCCTCAATATATATATATATATATATATATATATATATATATAAATAAATAAATAATATGAGTGGACACACGTGGAATGCAAATAAACTATGTCTAGCTTTTCTTTAATAATATGTTTAGCTATATCATACTTCATCATCATATTGTGAGTTATTCTAATTACAAATTTATTAACATTTTGTTTAATAAAATATTTTCCCACCTAGATATTTTTAGTTCTATCTTCATATTTTGAATCATACTAATTCGAGATTTATTATTACAATATAATTTCATAGGTTTATTTCACCATATATTCAATTCTTTAATATATTTAATGGATAGGTTTATTTCACCATATATTTTATCCTTTAATATATTTCATGGATGATAAGTTGGTAATATATTTTATGAATGATTAAGAGATTATTTTGTAATAACTTAGCGAAATGTAAAAAATATAAAGAAATTCATTTTCGAGAGAATGGTTTTTAACAGTATTAGAAATCTAATGTGTTCAGGGTATAATATTTTGAATTGGATATAATGTGAATCCTTATAGGAATTTGGTTCATACTTCATTAGGATTAAATGTCTTCTCTGAATCACCCTCCAAAGATCTATTAGTATTAAAATTCATAGTTCGAGTTGGCGTATTGAATCAAATTATTTATATCTTTTATAATATGAAAAAGTACTGTATAAAACGAAATATTAAATAAGTAGACAAATAATTAAAACCATTTTAACCCATTGTGAATATCCTTATCGACTGAAACACATATACTAGCAGTATGAAAATAAAAATAAAGGTACGAAGAATAAAGAAAGAACCAAAATGGAATAAGGTAATGAATGAATTGACAATAAAAATGAAATGACAGGGATAAGATGAGAAAGACAATTTTGGCTTTACCAAAATATTCAATAATTGAGACGAAACTCCTTTTAACAGAATTTATCTGTTCATATTGCACTCTGATTTCCAGATGCACAACTCACTATTCCATTCACACAAATCTATTAATGTCTATTAATTGGTTCAGAAAAAAAAAATCTAATGTCACTTAACATGGATCGGTTTATATTGTTTCAAGAAATGGCATTGTTAATAATTTTATTTTATCAAAACTAATTCTTATCAAATTTGTAAACAAATGACGGAAAATTTTTAATCAAATAATGTTACTTTTATATAACCGTTTCATTGATAACTGAAGATTAATCCTTTCAGAATAATAAAAAAAAAAAAACTTTCCACGTTCAACAAACCCTATTTATAAAGTACTCTTGACCTGTATCCATGAAACATTAAATAATTTCACAAACGTTTTCTATTTGATAGAAAATTTTAATTTTGAGGTGAATTTACAAAATAATCTTCTATATGAAACAATTTTGTTGAACACTACGAATTGATTCACCTTCTCAATATTCTTAATGTAAATGACCTGTTTATAAAAGGTCTCCTCGACATGTCATCTCATTTATTTAGAACCAAGTTAATTTTTACAAAGAAATTGTTTTAAAAGATTATACTACAAGAAAAAAAAATTTAAACACTAACTTTATTTACTAAATAAAGTAATTGTTAATTATAACAAAAATAACCACTAAATTAAATTTTAGTAGTTAAATAACTATAAAATAAAAATAATAATTAAATTTAATAATTAAATTTAATTATTAAAATTTTAACTATTTATATCATTAGATTTTATATTAATTTTTAATTAAGTTAGTGACTAATTTTTTTTTATTTTAAAAATTAATAAATTATTTTTTTAAAATTAATTTTTCTTACAATATTACTTTCATTCCAACGCATAAATAAAGAATATGAACGAGAAATGGGTACACTTTTTAACTTACTCTTTTAACAAACTATAATTTACTAAATTTCGTACAAGTTAAACTAAAATGATTAACACCTACATATTTTATTGAGTCTTTTACGAACGAAATGGGTAACTGATTGATGAATTTTGGCTTAATTAATAAGGATATAATGGTGACATAAATTATCTTAATGGTAACACTAATCAACCACCTTAACAATAGTTGGATGCAGACAGGAATGAAGTCAAGGAAACTTGGAGATGCCATGATCAACAATTTTTTTAACTTTTCCATTAAGTTTTATGTATAAAATTATTTTATGCCCCTCCTTGGAAACAAACAAATAATTTTGTGTTGGTTCCCTTAATACAAATGCTACCTCTTGCACTGTGTCAAAATAAAAGTCTCCAGCAGCTAATTGAATGTGTTGTCAAATATTATAAAATATTCTATATATTACATGTTTCCAAGTCCATCTGCTTGTAGCATAAACTCATTTTTTAATTTTGATAAAACATTAGTAATTTGTCACATCAAGGATTATTTGAGACTAATTATCCTTAAAACGACAGTGTGAAGAAATTTCAAATACTATGCTTTAAAGATAAAAGGACAACACAATGAACAAGATTGGGTATTTGAAGATAAGTGATATAGAAGATAAAGATAAGGGATTGAAATCAAATTGTAATATCATTTAAGAATTAGTGACTGAACAAAGTTTGAGAAAAACTAGATGAAGGTACATGCAAGTGGGATTACACATATTATTTTTTTTTTCATGAATAAGGAGTACACAAGATTATTTATGAATATTTTTTGAATTTCTACGTAATATTAAAAGTTTGGGCGTTTTTATCTTCCACCTTCTAATTACAAATAGAAAGAATTTTTAAGACGGCTAGAAATAAAAGATGATTAACAAATATAACATGTGAATTATTTTACATACTCACTACTTGCAAAAATTTGGGCTAGTGCATTTATTTCTTTATATTAATTTTTATATTCGTAACCCTTGTGTTATCATATGAAAGAAAGGAATGGATGGAGGAGCTCTTAGGTGTTTTAGCTTTTTGCGCAAGCTTCAATGAAAGTTGAGCATGATGAAACCTTGAAACATTGAATAGAAGAAGTAGATGAAACTCCTCATGATGCAAAAGCCATGGAAATGCAAGAAAAGAAGCGTGCAAGGAGGTTGATGGTGAAATAGATGGTCAAAGCCTTGAGGGAGGTTGGGCCAACCTTTAAGAGAGAGAGCTTCTAGCTTCTCAGAGAGGTTCCTAAACCTCTTATTTATAGAAAAAGAGAAGAGCTAATAGCTTTCCTAGAAAGCTAAAGTAATGTGTAGGAGAAGCTAGGGTTAGAAACCCTAACTTACCTTGCAAGCTACCTAAGTAGTGTGTAGGAGAAGCTAGGGTTAGGGTAACCTAGCTTGTGGAGCAAGCTTCTCCCAAACCCTAGCACCTCATTTCCTCCAATGAGAAGGTGTCACATGGCATAACTTCTAGATGCTTATAAAACCCTAACCTAGGTGCTTTTACAAACCCTAAGGCACCTAGGGTTATTTACAAAAATCAAATTTCCCTATTCTAATTTTTACAATTTTATTAAAAGATTCTCAAAGCTTAGAATAATCGACATTTTGATTTGCATAGGTGCCTGAGACTCTTAACTGGCTTCAAGGTGTCTGAGTACATCTCTAATGATTGGGCCTTGCCTAGGCCTCCGTCCATAAGGAATTATGTTAATTTCATAGTAATATCAACTCTTATTTACTTTTATGAATCTTTACTCATTTTAACTAGACATATTATGGATGTAGGAGACAATAATAGAGTTGTTTCAAGTAATATTTAGTCATGATAAAAAGAATTTTAGGCTGAGTTTAAGAGAAGGAGTGAATTGAAATTTTAAAAATTTTGCAAGTATTATATAAAAAAAATGAAGAAAGTAATAAATTCTCTCATTGAAACAGTTTACTTTAGGTTCAGTAGCTACACAGTAGAAAAATAATCCATTGGAAAGTAAAAACAATCAATTGAATACTAGTCAGTATAGCACAACACAAAATCAATTAATTAAATTCAACAAATAATCAACTAAATTTTCTTTACCAGAAATCCAACCAGAAGTAATCAACTAAAATTTGAAAAAACAAAACAAAACAGAATTTAAAATTCTTATATTCTTGTTTGTAAAATTCAATCAGTTAAATTCAAGAACAATTAGTTACAATTTTTCAACAAATCAACAACAAAGAAAAATAGTTGATTAAGTCACATAATAAAAAAATTGTTTTTATCACAAATATACAATTGTGTAGAATGATCAAGCAACGAAAATTTTTCACTCTCCACACAAGGTAATATAAATATGATCAAACATAGTACACAAACTGAGCGCAATACAATTTGATTAGCAAATGATAGTCAATGCAGTACTGGAAAAACAATAAGTTGAAATCCAAAAATAGTTGATTGAAAACTCACGCAGAGACATAAATTATGCAGAATTGAAACGTGATTCAAGAATAAGGAAAGAGAGAGCAAGAACACAAAGATTTATATTGATTTATTCTTTCGTAATAGCTACATTCAGTCTTCTTGCCAACAAGCAACAAAATTTCACCAAAGAACACCAATGTTCAAACTGTTGGGAAAATTCGAAGGGGGAAACACCGAGAAGATCTCACAAGAATGAGACCAGAGCCAACACACAAGGGAATGACACAAGCTCTGATAGTTGGGAAAATCCGAGGGGGGAACACTGGGGAGATCTCAAACAATGAGAACTGCGCCACACCACATAAGGGAATGATACCACCTTCAACCCAAAACCTTAAGGCATTGGGTTTGTGGGTCTTCTTTCTTATATGTTGCTTAACAATCTCATTTCTACTCAATGTAGGACTTAGACTCACACTTGGATACCTAACAATCTCCCCCTCAAGTGAGAGTCCCTTCCACATTGGTACACTCCCCCTCAAACATGAGTACATCACAAACTCCCCACTTGTATTGCCATTCACACTTATACAAGACACACATTCACTACAGGGATTAAACTATACTTGTCCAAGCCGCAAACCATCAGCTCTGATACCACTTGTTGGGAAAATCCGAAGGGGGAAACACCGAGGAGATCTCACAAGAATGAGACTAGAGCCAACACACAAGGGAATGACACCACCTTCAACCCAAAACCTTAAGCCATTGGGTTTGTAGGTCTTCTTTTCTTATATGTTGCTCAAAAATCTCATTTATACTCAATGTGGGACTTAGACTCACACTTGGATACCTAACACAAACAAACCTATCTTGCACCTTGCAATATAACACTAAACACTTTGTAGAACCTTACGTCACTCCTACAAAAGTAAACACTATGCAATTGTAGTCTCAATACACCTTTCAATCAATAAAAATAAAAAGAAAATTACAACCAAACCAACACAGATTAGTCAAAATGAAAAGGTTGCAGTGACTTCCCTGAATGAAAAACTTATGAAAAACCGTCAGTGCAATCATAGTTCAGGGATGAGCTCCAAAAATCACTTTCTTGGTTCCTCTTGATAAAAAAAAATTGTTGTTAAAATGCGCTCTCACAATCTATTATATTTGTCTTCAAAATTATTTTAAAAATTTGCTACAGTTTAATAAAGAAATTTGTTGAACACGGATTTAAATCGATTGATTTCTACTAACAGGATTTTTTCAGGTTAATGTTTTTGAAAAAAAATCCTTTAAAAACTTTTAGTAAACCATTTTGACCAAGAAATTCATTACTCCAGTTCTATTTTTATATTTCAAAAACATTAAGGATCATTAAAGCTTATTCCAATGACATGTGATGCATGTACATAACTAGACACCACACACACTAATAGTAAGTCATCTTCAAATCTCCCTTGCACTTGACTTGAGTTGACTTCATCAAATACCAAACTATAATATTGTCCACGCATGATATTGTTTCATAATGCATTTTATGTTGATTTTTACATTTTTAAAATTTTGAACAATGATATATCATGATTTTTTTTTTATGAACAAGTTTAATATTTTATAATTTTCAACTAGGCAAAAAAATGACTTATTAATTCATAGGTCTGACATAGAACCAAGCCAGAAAAAAAATTATAGCTTATTTAAAAATATGGTCAAGTTAAACTATAATTTTTTTTAACTTAGCCCGTAGTGTTAAGCTAGACTAGGTCGAACCACCATTTTGACAAACCTAGGGTAAGTCTAGATGAAAAAACAAATCAATAAACATTACATGTTTCTATTTTGGAAATGTTACAATGTTCTTCAATATTTCTTCATTGTGATCATTCCATCTAGCATGTACTTCATCAACATCATTTTCCTCATTCACTGGAGGTAAGTGTCTTGATAATGAAGGATTGTCAGCATATTGGACTCTTGAGTTATCATGGTTATCGACATCATGTTCATTTCTCCCTTGGATGACAACTGACCACCTTTTATTAGAAGGATCTTTCACATAAAAACCTTGTTTTGCTCGGTAAGCCTTGATGAAAGGATCTTCCTTAGAACCTATTTTTGCAAGATCAACTAAGGTAAAATCCAAGTAATCAACATGCGCTCCTGTGTTACTATCAACTCATATATACTTAAATACTGAAACTCTAAATTTGATGTAGTATAATTTCTAGATTTATTCAATTACTCCAAAGTAATTTATTATAGCCATCACAGGATTGTTATCATTTGAACTAGCAAAGTGCATTGACTCTGTCTCAAGGGTCACATCGCTATTTTGCATTGTACTTTTCTAATCCTTAGTGTTTGTATGAAAAGAGAACTTAATATCATATCCAGACCATGTTATGACATTAAAGTTAGGTCCTCGTGTTGACCATTTCAACTCATCAACTTCACAATCTTCTTGACCAATTTTCTCTTTAAACCATTTCAAAAACGTCTTGTTATACTTAGTCAACAACCATTTCTCATTTGCATGAGGGTTCACTGACTTCAACAACATTTTGTGTGCATCTAAGGAAGAACAACATCAGTATTGTTCAAAATATACAAGTATGCTTGGAGTATCTTTTCGAAGCACCCTCACATCTCGTGTGCCTTTGCCTTGATGCCTTCCTTCATACCGAGATCTTGGGATGCCTATAACATTTATTTCTAACATATACGTCACACAACACTCAATGGCTTCCTCAACAATTTATCTCTCAACAATAGATGCTTCTAGTTGATATAGATTCTCCACATACCATTTCAATATCCTCATGCATTGCTCAATTGGGTACATCTATCATAAAAAAAGAGAACCACATATTCTAATTTCTCTCACTAAATGAACAATTAAATGGACCATGATATCAAAAAATAAATAAGGAAAATACATCTTTTGTTGACCCAAGACAATGATAGTTTTATTTTCTAATTCATCCAACCTAATAAGATTAATTATTTTTTTACAAATAACATTAAAGAATAAGAAAGACTAATAATGACTTTTCTAATATTTTTTAGTAAAATTTCAGTCAGAGTCTTGTATTAAAACATGACAATAATAAGATTTTAATTTCATAAGTTTTAAATCTTCAATTGTGACAGGTTTTTATTCGAAAGAGAAAAGTTTTCTTAAGCAAACTTTAGTATGTCGTGACCGGTAGTCCAACAGGACATTAATTCTAAAAATAATGTATCGTTGTTTGAGTTCGATAGATGATGATTTTTCAAGTCTTTATGATTTAAAATGCGAAGCTCACCCACACACAAGCCCATGCCCATCTGCATTTGCCCGAAATTGACTTTATTGAAGATCGGTTGCTTAATAATAACTCCACCCTTTTTTAACGATTATCTAGTATTTAACATTATCTACCTTGTCATACATCTTTTGGTAAATACACTTTTGTTAGAATAAACGATTAAACAATGCCTTCTAGTGGATGTTAGAGGTGTCCTCCATCCCTTTTAACATCTAGAATATTGGAAATATGTGAAAGATTAAAGAGAATTCCTATAAATCACAGATCTTTCAAACTACATACGGTAATTAATAGGAATATGTAAGATGCTAAACCTTTCTAACTTTTTCAACAATAATATAATATTTAATATGTTTCTAATTAATTCCAACATTACTTTCATAAACTTATTTGTATTTGTTTCGAAAAAAATAAATAAAATTAACTTCTTTTTAGATTAATATTAATTTATATATTAATTAATTTGTAGAAATTCTTTCTTTTCTTTTCCAAATTTTCACTCTAACTAATATGCGAGTTATTTTTAATTTATAAAATAAATTATTTTAATTTATTATTTTATATTTAAAGAATTACTACAGACAAAATATATTAATATATTATGAATAAAATTATTTTGTATTAATTTTAACTTGTGTCAAAAATAAAATGAAGAGAAGTAATTATTATTTTAATATTATATACAGTTTTAATACATTATCATTACTAATTCTTAAAAATGTAAAATATATTTTATCACTTTTGTCCTTAGAGGTAACATCACAATTTACGATATATTAAAAAATTAATTATTTTACAATAATTCAAAATAATATATATATATATATATATATATATATATATGAAATAATAAAATATAAGTGAATTAATTATTTGTAAAAAAAGTTCAATGTTTAAATTAAATTATTTGCTGAAACAGTGCACATATAAAATTATAATATATTATGTGTGTTTGTGTATATATATATAAAATGAAAAATATTGATTAAATTACGTATAAAAAAACTAATTATCTTTATATGAAATATTTTTTGTTACTTTAATTATATTAATTAATATATTAATATTAGAAATATTAAGGGTTTAAAATTAACAAATATATTTACAGAAATTAAAAACAGAAAATTTACGAGGACTAAAATCATAGTTAGATTTAAAAGAAAATATGTAAAATACGATATGTTTTTTCTACGTGTGCTAGTACATACAATTTCAAAAATTTGATAAACAAGGATCAAGTTATAAATAATTTATGCCGTATCCATTAGAAGTCATAATGATTTATGGTAAGTCATAATTGATTACAGTAACTTTTTTTTTCTATTGTCTACAGTTTGTTTTTACATTAACAATATTAATTAAATACAATATCAGTGAAAAAAGCAAGTATATTGAAATAAATAATAGCTATTTCTATTTTAAATATTAAATCTTAATAACTAATTTCTACTTTATTTCTTCATCATTTCTCTTTAATCAAACTATCTTATTTTCCATTTTTTTTTCTTCAATCAAACAAATTTCATTACATTTTTTCCTTCTTTTACTTTAATTTTCATTTCTTTCTTCTATAGCAAACACAAAAACCACACAAACAAAAAAAAATCATTCAATAGAAGATTAAAGAGAAATAGAAAAGATATATCAATGAGTGACAAGATGCAAAGTTTGATCCAACCAGCAGGAGTTTAATAAAATTTGCTCAAATCAACAATAGAACAGTGCACCTATTCAGAGTTTCTCAAAAGCTTCACTCAAAGACAGTGACGAACTCCTACTCCACGTTACATACATGGTATATAGCTCAGATTTCACCATCCCATAATTCCTCAACAGATCTGTAGCCACCGTAAGTTTCATGGACGAATGAGGTACCCCTGAGTAATCTTGCCTGCAAGAACAACCACCACTCTCATAAAACTTGACTATGCTTCCGTCAAAGTGAATTTCACACCATAGAGTCATACTTACTAAATGACAAATTCATACTCTCATGCTTCCACAAAATAAAGGAAAAAAAAAAAAAAAAGAAACAGGGGTTTGCAAGATGGATCAGATATAAACTCTTGTATATATTTGACTACGTCAAAAAAAAAAAAAAATCTAATCAAACAGTTAATTTATTCAGGTTTTAAAATGCTAGAAATACTTTTGGTTAACAAGAAAATAATCTTACCTGCTGAATCTCAGAAAATTTAGCGAATAAGTCCTCAGGTATAGACCAGCCAAAAACATCAAAATTTTCCTTTATCCTTGTTTCATTTGTACTCTTGGGAAGCACACTCTGGCCCATTTGAAGTCCCCAGCGAAGAGCTACTTGTGCAGGAGTTTTGCCTAGCTTCTCCGCAATCATATTTAGAACTGGATGCTTAAGGACATCACTTTTAAGCCAGGTTGTTCCAGGGGAACCCAAAGGTGAATATCCCTAAACGTGTGCAATTAAAAGATCTCAGATGAACTATGAAAAATTAGATACACAGATAATGTTTCATGACAACAAACAGGTTGGTTTATAAATAGTCACTATAATGTGCAGACAATTCAAGAGCTTAGAGTCATAAACTTACAGAGAGGTGGACACCTTTGGATTTGCAGAAAGCCCTCAGCTTGTCTTGCTGCCATGAAGGATGACACTCCACCTGGTTGACAGCAGGAGGAACACGAGCAATTTCCAGCACATCTGCCAGCTTCTTGGTGGAAAAATTACTTACGCCTATAGCCCTAGCCTTGCCAGAGTCGAAGAGTGCTTCCATTGCCTTCCATGTGTTAGGTAGGTTTGGTTGCACAAGATTTTCAGGACTGAAGCCTTCTGATCCTTTTTTCATTGGAGTTGGCCAGTGGATCTGAAAAGACAGATCAGTGAGTTTTCAATTGAGTATATCATAAGTAAAGTATTGATACAAAGAATTTTGAAAAAAAAAAGAAAAATCTAAAATAAACCTCTCTTACAGTAGAAAGGAAAGAGGAATAAAAATAACTAAAACAAAAGCTGTTAAACATTGCAAGAAATGCTAATTTAGATTTTTACACATACTCACTAGTTAATTAGTTAATGCTTCCCCGCTTGGAGTTTGAAAGTCACATATTATGAATTTAAATATGAGTTAGAAGTTAGATGTACAAATGAAAAAGTTGAGTGACAACTAAAGATTAAAAACTCACATACATAATCTTAAAGTTAAAGTTTTGAGATAAAAGATGATATTATTTTATATAGCCTACTCATACCTCAACGTTACAGAATCTTCCTACTCTATACTCTATCCCAGTAAAAAAATTCCCAATATGAGACAGTTAATTCGAAGAGTAATTAGAGTTACATAGTTGAGGCAGGCAGCAATAATTATAGAAAAGAGGTTGAGAAGGAGATTCAGGGTCCGTTTGAGTAAACGACTTAATTAAGGGTTGATTAAATAAGTTCTTGTCAGCACTTATGTTTAAGCTGTTTCTACAATGGAAGAGAAAGTTGGCTCAAAATGTTTTCACAAGTTGTCCTATTGTTGTGGGATAGTTCTGGCCTCTTTGAAAATCCTGAGAATCATTTGTACTTATTTTATATTACTAGAAGCCTTTCTTTCTACAATTCTGTTCCAGTTTCTATCGGGCTCTAGACAAGAGACATACGGTGGACAACGAGAGACGAGGTTTAACAACTAGTTCCTAGTACATTGTAGAATAATTTTGGAAAGAAAATTATCATGCACATAGTATGTTAAAAAACCATTATACATTTTATTATTAACCAAGAGGCAATGGCTATTACGGCGATTCTCCTACAATGAAAGTTCAGTTTAATTACCTTTAGGCTCTAAGAAACAGAAAACAACTTCGAAGGGACTGTCCTTGTATATTCGTATCTTAGACTACAGTTTCAATACAAATGTTGAAATAAAACCCAAAAAAATAATCATCATATTCAACACTAAGAAATTGGGTGTAGTAAAATCATCAATTTTGGATAAAATTCTAACAGGAATCTGTTAGAGAAAATTTTGAGATTTAGTGATATACATACAAGATACAAGTCTACATAATCAAGCTGCAAATCTCTCAAAGTCCTGTCCAATGCCAGTGGTACATCTTCTGGAGCATGATCAGTATTCCTACAGATCATAAATCTTTGAGTTATAAGCAATGAAGACTATATCACATGCATGAACCTACTAGAACTATTAATTTAGGTTAAAAATGGAACAAACTGACTAATCTGGATCTAAAATCAAACCAGAGTTTAGATGTAATCCACAAATCCTCGCGCTTCACTACACCCTCCTCAAACAGCTTCTTCAACATAGAGCCAATCTGCAACAGCAATAATGAATCATTTCCTTCACACATAACATGACCAATACATACCACTTTCAATCATTTACTGCAAATAGCTAGTTATGCTGTTTAATCGATATAACATGACACCAAACGAAAATAGCAAGAACAAACACCTAGTCGTGACAATTACCTCCTTCTCGTTCCCATAGATTTGAGCACAATCAATGTGGCGGTAACCAATCTGCATCAAATTAATAAAATCAAAGATCAATTATATTGAATAACAGATTTCCAAATTGTGAAGTGTGAAAATGGATACTAATATATTTGCATGCACAAGGAGGGAAACTGAAACTAGTGGGTTGTTGCTGAGTGCAAAACAGAGAATAATAATCTTATGAACATAAATAAAGAATTTATTAAGATAAAACATAAAGTTACAAATGCAAGAGGATAAGAAGTCCTCAAAAACTAAAGAAATCAAAATCAAAGATTAAAGGAATAAATCTAGAAAACTAAGAGCAAGAAACGCACAACACAACACCTCAATCTCTCTGTAAATTTAACAGACGTCCCGCAAAGGACCATGTGTTGAACACCACAAAGAAGCAAGAGGCTATTGAATTCATTAGAAAACCGGCAATCAGTAAAGATTCTAATTTTTCATTCCAATCGGAGACTGCAAACTGATAACCATAAAACTTCTTAGGAATCTCTCTCCTAGTGCTAAATCCTTTAAAATTAACGCACAGAACTACTCAAGATCCTTGGGGCAAACCCAATGTTCACCAAAAGTACCAAAAAAGTTGTTCCACTGAAAAGAAACTGCTGAGCCATGCAAGAACAAATGAGAATGAGTTCCAAACTCAATCTTAACATGTAAGGCAGATAGAAATCTTTGAATATGAAGTAAATTACTCGTATCAATTCTATTAAGAACAATAGGACTTGTCCATGGAGGCAGAAATCGATTTCCAAAGACTAATATAAAAGGAAAGGAGCATTATCAGTTGACAGTGAGAAACTATTGCTAAAAATATTAACCCAAAGACACAGCGTCTTATTTGGATTAGAAGAAAGATACATTGGATCCAGAAACACATAAAATGTACTCAGAGAATCCCCTATCATGCAAATTTCTGAAGAAGAGAAACTTCCAGGAAGCAACAGATCGAGCAAAAGAATAAAAACGAGTTCGAGAAGCAATGTGCAAACTAATATAATTGCTCGATATAACTGTATGATTCGAGGTTTTGTGCTAATAACATTATGTGGCGGGGCTACACTATCTCAGCAGTGCTACAATAGGATTTGACTAAATAAAACAAGTGATAGACTTCGGATGATAAAATGTGTTTGTAACAAGAATAAATCAGCTGTTAAGCTTATCATAGATACATAGACAGAGTTGGATCCAAAAAGCAAGTGTATGTTGGCAAAAGCAAATGAGGTTCTCACACCCACTTTTTTTCTAAGTCAAGTATATTAACAAATTATAGTTAAGACTTTATTACCTAAAGTGTACCTTCTTAATGCATTCTAACAAAAAAAATGTACATGAACAAATTACTTTGCGCAAGAACAACTAATAAAAATCAATGTACTAAAAGTAACAAATAGTTAACATTAACACACGTAAAAATTCATATTAAAATATCAGGAATAAAACTTCACTCAAGAAAAATCAAACTAATAAAACATTTCCTAGAATGATTATTCTACAACCACCACCAAGACACTTACTATCACACAATTATAATTTTCAATCACTATTTTTATTACAGTAACCAGTAATATGGGTATTATTTGATCACCTGCCATTATTGTAATGATGAGATATATTTATATAAATTGAATATGAATATAAATCATATTTAATATTTAAGTTAGACACACAAATGAGAATGAGCATTTACATATCCATCATAATCTTACTCAATTTAAACTATTAAAATATTTTTTATTTATTTGATGATTATTTTAAAATTTATATAGTTATAATTTTTTTATTTTTCGATACTGAAGAGAAAAAAAAGATGAATCTCATATTAATTTTTAACAATAATATAGATCTCATGTTTCGATTTTAATTTTTTGAAAAATTATTCAATAGACATGTATAACGATGATTATACTCGTGATAAAGATCAAACGTAAAGAAGATATTGACAGATATCTGTTTTTTACTTCAAACCAGCCATACTGAAAAACTGAGGTATACAAATTCACACCACATGCCGTTGCCATACCAATAACAGTCACGACAGCAACCTGTAACCATGTCCGTAACTGTGGTGAAACATATAACAATCTTGAAAACGATAATGACTACTATCATCATGATGCAACAAGTTATGAAATGCTCATACAAGTCGGCGCTATCATTATTCTGTTACAACCACGACCAACGTCATAAGATTATAATTACAGTCAAATCGGTGGCATTTTTTTGGAGTGTAATTACAGGTACACGATCACATACATTCATGCACAAATAGTCACGAGAAGAAAGGCAATCGAATTAAAATCGAAAAGAGGATGGAAATGGCGACGAGAAAACCTTGATTGCAGCAGCGACGGCCTGAGCCACAACACCGGGATCGGACTGCCATGTTCCCAAGGCGACGGAAGGGATCTTGGCGCCCGTGTTGAGGTTGAAGAATCGAATATCGTTCGACATTTTTCTCGCAAACCGAAAGTGTGAACGAGACGCTGATTGAAAGCTTCTACGGCGGCACTGGAAATGGGAGAAAAAGAGAATCCACTGTTAGTGTATCGCTGCGGGCGCCAGACTTATTATAGTGTTTGTTTCTGTCACGTTTTGTGTTGCAACGATGTAAGACCGAGTAGTGCGCTCGATTTAGTCTTTTTAAAACTAGCAAGTATTTTTACTGTGGACTCTCCTGCACTTTTTTTGAGATTAAATTTTATTTTATTACGATAATATTTTTCAATTTTTTCATATTATTTTTTTAAGATAATTTCGTGTATAAACAATAAAATTAATTTTATTATTATTTATGATAATTATTCTTTTCGTAAAACTGATAGATAGAGTTTTATTATTTAGACAGTGTTCGTTTCGAGGGACAGAAAGTTGTTGTGAGAAGGAAAGGAAAGAAATGAAAATTCGACAAATGATGAATAAAATAATAGATGAAAATCAAGACCATGAACTTTCTTTACAATTGAAAAAAGATTTGTGAAGAAAATCTTTAAAAAACTACTATTAAAATAATATTATATTGTTATATCATTAATTTTTATTATAATTTATTTTTATTTATATTATTATAAAATAAATATAATTAAACACATAATATAATATAATAAAAATAATAAAATATAAGTTATTATTAAAATTATAGAATAATAATAAAGTATTAATAAAAATAAAAATAAAAACTTAAAAAATAATAATAAAATAATAATTTATTATCTAATTAAAATTATTTTATATTTTATATCAATGAAATTTTTTTTATCAATAACCATCATCACCTTCTTTACAATTTTTTATAAATCTTTTCTTTAACTTTCTTTAAATTTCACAATTCTTTTTAATTTAAACAATTAAACTTTTGTATAATTTCAGCTCAAATTTACTTTCATAAACCTATTAGTGTTCATTTTGTACTCTTATGAGGAAATTTTGGAAACCTAATTGGAGATATCGATTAGAAAACCGACATGCCTTCGGAGAACAAAAATCGAATCCAAGCCCTAAGGTCCTTAATGCAAGAAGATTAAATGATAATTAATAAGTAAACAAAATGATTAGACCTAATCAAGTATTTGTGGGCCTAACTGAGATAATAACTATATGTTGGCAATTGCTTCCTGTACTCCCACAATTGCTTCCTGCACCCCATCACTTTATGTAATGCCAAAAGTGTCCTTGGCAGAATATATTAAAGTGGTTCACTGAGTGGTAGTGATGATAGATTTTGCAGCGAGTGGCAGAATATACTAAAGTGGTTCACTGAGTGGTGGTGATGATAGATTTTTTGACGAGCACGGTGGTAGAGGGTATTGTAACAATCTTCTCCTGCAACGTTGAATGTAGGTAAGTTATTTTATTTTGCTTGGTTTAGGCATGATGTAGAGGTGCAGGATTCGATTTTTCACTTAACGATTATGGAAAATGAAATCCGTAATAGAATGTGGGTGAGCTAAATACATTATGGAAAACGTTTTTCATAGAAGGTTATTGTGTTATGGAAACTGATTTCCTTAATTGGGGTGTGAGATGAGTGCCTACAGAAACTGTTTTTCGTAAGAGGAGAAAGTAATTACGAAAAAAGTTTTCCATAATTGAAATTTATTGTTACGGAAGACGTTTTCATTCAGTTTATGGAAAACCTTTTCCACAGAAGAAGAAGTGCATTATGGAAAATGATTTCCATAAGAGACCTTTTGTTCCTCTTATGGAAATCGTTTTTCATAATGCACTTCTCCTTTTATGGAAAAGATTTTTCGTAAACTGAATGTCCTCTTATGGAAAACGTTTTTCATAATAAACAATTTCTCTTATGGAAAACTTTTTTCGTAATTATTTTCTCCTCTTACGGAAAACAATTTTTGTAGGCACTCATCTCACACTCTCTCACTTACGAAAAATAGTTTCCGTAACACAATAATTTTCTACGAAAAATGTTTTCCATAACATATTTAACTCACCTACATTTTATTATGGATTTTGTTTTTCGTAATCGTTAAATGAAAAATCGAATCATGCACCTCTACACCATGTCTAAACTAAACAAAATAAAATAACTTACCTACATTCAATGCTGCAAGAGAAGTTGCAGGAGAAGATTGTTGTAGCACCCTCTACCACCGTGTTTGCCGAAAAATCTACCGTCACCACCACTCAGTGAACCACTTTGCCCTTTAGTATATTCTGCTAATGACACTTTTGGTATTACATAAAAGTGATAGGATGTAGGAAGGGGGTGTAGGAAGCAATTTCCTTATATGTTTTAATGAAGTAATGGATATGGACTTAACTGAATAGTGCAAAGTCCAATAATAATCTTATAAACAGGAGGCAATTGCTTCGTGCACCCTTAGATTTGCTTCCTGCACCCCAGTAGTTTTGTAATTCCATAAATGTCCTTGTTAGAATATATAAAGAGAGAAAGTGGTGTCATGAGTGGGATGGTGAGTGTTGTGGAGGTTTTTTTTGGCAAGCGAACGTAGTAGAAGATGTTGCAACGAAACTTTTTTATTTATTTTCTTTTTTGCATAGTTTAAGGGTGATGGAGGGGTGCAGAGCTCGTAAATTTTGAGATTTCATTTACAAAAATAGATTATGAAAAACGAAATCCGTAATAGAATGTGGGTGACTGAAATGCTTTACTAAAAACGTATTTGGTAAGTTTTTGAATGTTTACAAAAAATATTTTCCATAAGAAGACATGTTTGTTATGGAAAACTTTTTCCATGAAAGGAGGATTACATTATGAAAAATAATTTTCATAAGCTATTTCTCCTATTATAGAAAATGTTTTCTATATAAAAAAAAATTCTCTTACGGAAAACATTTTTTATAAGACACTCTTTTTATTATGAAAAATATTTTCCATAAAATATTCTTCTTAAAAGCCTTAAGAAAAGATTTTCTGTAAAGAATAATATTTTTGAAAAAAAAATTATACTATAAAAAACGTTTTCTGAAAATTTTATGGAAAACGATTTCCGCAGTAGAAAAAAAAAAAAAAAACCACCCCTCCTGTCACACCTCACAAACGAGAACCTCTTTAGAAATCACTCCGCTGCTCCGCCTTCACCTTTCGTTATCGTCATCACCGTTGGTAGCTCCTTCATGATCACTCACCAACACTCTTCTCCGTTTTCACAAAGCCACAAGAAACCTCATTTCTCCCTCACGAAGACATTTGTGAAATTACCAGAAAAATTGATGGGTGCATGAAGCAAATGTGCTAGTTCAGAAAACAATTGCCTGAACAGGAGGAGACTCAAATGATAAAATTATTGGCACTTTATCTCTCATCTTATTTACCGAGATCCGAAAACCAGACATCTGAAATCAAATTATTGTAGAGCGAGAAGGAAGTAAAAATTATAAGTCGGTGTCACCTCCGCATTTAATCTCTAGTGTTTCTCCGTATACTCATAGTTTTACATCTAAATCCATTTTTTTTACTTGGAACAGTGGAAAATAATCATTGACATTTTATAGGATCGTGATAAAATAGTAAATAAAAATTCTTTTTATATAAATGTTTTAACTTTTGTTTATACATACTCTACAAAATGTTTGATGTTGCATCTAATCAATTACCTAGAGCTTTAAATTTGAAATCAGGAGATGAAGATGAGAATGTAAAAGTAAAGATGAGAGAATGAATAATAATTTCAAAAAATCATATTCCTTTAAATATCAAAATTAACTATCTTTTTTTACTTCTCTCATTTATGGTTCAATGTCACGGTTTTTAAAATCAATCTTAAGAAAAAAATTAACTAAATTTATTTATAAGTTAAAATTAGCTTATAGATAAGTTAATATAAAAAAATATTTTATATAATTTTCATAAAATTCATTTTTTAATTTGTGAGTAAATTATTTTAATATGTGAACAATTATTTTATATTTTTTTCCTCAAAATAATTTACGAAAGTTTGTTTAAGAACATATCCTAAACATAATTATTTTATTTATCTAATTATCTTGATTTTTATAACATTAAGATGATAGCCAACATTGATTAATAGAAATAATAACCATTTATTTTTCTTAATTATTTTGTCAAAAGTTTGGATTTTGATATTTTGTATGATGTGTTATGTTTGGAATTTGAAGAGGTATCGTATCACTATCAGACTTTGTATCCTTTTCGAGTCCATGATTAAGAATCATAAAGTGGACCAAAACGCATTAGTGTTGATTATTTTTAAATTAAAAATAAAAGTAAAATACAATTTAAATAACTAAGATTTTATTTGACAGATGTAAATACATAATAATATCACAATTTAAATTATTAATATTTATAAATTAAATTTCAATTATTAGTTATAATATAATAATTTAATAGGTAAATGTAATAATCTTTTTTAATTTATTTCAATAGAAATATTAATAATTAATTAAATATTTAAAAATATTTGGATTAAAAAGTGTGATATATATATATATATATATATATATATATATATATTGAAATAAAAATAATAAAAATAATAATAATAACATTATGTGTAAAAAGTCTGGTAAGACAGGTGAAGATTTGCATTTCATCTATCAGTCACATCGCCAATCTTATTTCTCACTAATTAAAAATGTGTAAAAGGCATAAAGTGTCGCATGCTACTACTCTAATTTGAAAAATTAAAATTTTCGTACAGTCATAAAAGTATATAGAACATCACGATCCGAGACTAATTTTCGTATAGAGTCACAAAAGTATACAGAACATCACGATATGAGTGTTTTAGTATCAAAGTAGATAACTTTTTTAATAATTAACCAATTAAAAATTATTTTCTCATCTAATAAATAAAAAAGTTAAATAAATTAATTGCATGGTAAAACGAATTAGAAAAAAATTGTTGTAAAACTTGATTCTTTTTCTCTTCAATCATGCAATTTCCTTTCTCTCTCTATTTTTTTTTTCTTTTCTTTTTCTATAATTCCTTTTCTCTAAATATCATATGTTTTATGATCTGATTACACCGTGTACTATTTAAGAAATTATGAATCATTTTTAACAAATCAACTCTTTACATATAAGTTTCTACATGAAGGTTCCTAATTTTCTTTATTTTTCTTTGGATTTATTATTGATTTTGGTACCATTAGTTAAGAAAAGTGATGTTCTTTACTTTGTTAAGTTTTTATTGAAATTTTACTATGTTTAGATATTTTGTTTTAGGTCTTTAAATTTTGAATAATTATCTTTTTTTAATTGGAAGTTATTTTAGAGTAAAGAATTACATATAAGAGAGAAGTTATTTATGTTTTTACAAAATTTTAAGATAGATTATCTTTTAGGTAAAAGATGACTTGGACTCAACATCCTGATTTCTATGCTAATTAATATTATGCTTGAAATTAAATAACAATGTTATTTAAATTTTGATTAATAGATGGTTGTTTTAAAATGCTTTTATTTGATATTCATAGTGAGAAGTTGATATAGTGACTACATTATTCATGTCACACATATAGAGTTTCTTAAACTTAGTTGTGTATACGGTTTTGATGAATATAGTTAGTTCTTATAGGTTTGTCATTTATTAGTTTATGAGTTTGATGTGAATGTGTGTATTGAATTTTAATGATCAAGGTTGAATTAAGATGAGTGAAGAATGATGTCTCAGTAAATCATGGATCTTACCATTGGATAAAACTTTAAAAATATATTTGGTTTTGTTACATGAGATTTATTTTCTAATACTTTAGGATTTTCACTCAAGTGAAAATAGAATAGAGATTCAAGTTTTGCTCTCAGTCATATTTTTACTCAAATGAAGGATTATTTTTTTTTACTTAAGCAAAAATAGAGTTTTAACTTAATTCTTGCTCTCAATCAAATTTTTGCTTAAGTGAAAGGTGCAACTCAATTCTTGCTCTCAACCATATTTTCTCTCAAGCAAGACATTTTTCGCTTAAGGTCAAAAATATTCTCTTCTTTTATTTGTAAAATGAATATTAATTTGTATATTTATTTTATTAGTGATTTGTTTGAATGAATTACATTATATGAAAATGGTTGTTGAGAATGATAAGAATTGTATGAATTTGAGACTACAAATCTGACATGATGTGTGAACCATTGTTTGAATTGTGTATCAAGTAAAGACACCCCCCTTGGGTCACTTATAGTATAAGTCATATAGACTAAGATTCAGGCGATGAAAAGTTAAGGAGGGAGTTCTTACACATTGTGTCGTGTATAGATGTGCGACTTGAGATGTGATGAGCTTACCCCCGATCCGTTACTCCTGGGTTCATTTGTTAATCAAAGTCTTGAATTAGATCAAATGTTAGTCTTTGGTAGGACATACTTAATACGAGTCTTCCAGAAGTGTCAGTTAATATTTCATTGTTGAATATCCTTTGATGTATAAATCCATGTGTAGTTTATATGGTTTTTTTATTTTGATGGTTGATTGAAATTGAATTGTTTACGGGTTATTAATTACATTTTCTAGTGTTAGAAATTTATTCCAAAAGTGTGTTGCTTTTGTGGTAATTGCTATGATGAAGAGCTACCTCATGGTCGAGGTTTCAAATTTTCAGTGACAACTTCCCAAACATCTCCTTGAAGAGTCTTAATGATTCTCTCTTCTTGTCAGATGTTGACAAGCGCAAGTGAGGTCACATGGTGCGGTCGGTTTGTTGCAAACTGCATGGCGAATTTGCCCACCAAGGTCTCAAAGTAGTCAATGGAGAATAGTGGCAATAGGGTAAACCAACTTAATGTCACCCCCTTCAATGAAGTGGGTAATATTTGGCAGAATATCACATCATCAGCAGTGCACAAGCTTGAGTTACGTAGATGTCCACATGTTCCTCAAGATCAGTCGTCTTGTCATATCTATCTATATTTAGTCTCTTCTAATAGGGAGGGAGTTCAACATCCATTATTTATCCACAAAAGGATGTCGACGACTACTACCTAGTATAATTGAAGTGTTCACCGATGTGTGAAGCTGTGACTTGGCCTCCATAATGTGGGTCATATTCACTGGAGGTACTTGAGTCCCGACGATGTTGTAACATTTTTGTCGTAGGTCCCTTGTGTTCCTCTTCCAAGGGTGGAGAGGGATGATTGATGAGTATATATTTACCCATGCTTAGACACTTTAATTAAGGCTCTGTTATATTGTAATTGAGAATAAATTCATTATTTTAAATAAGATTTACCCAATAAGGATTAATTTGACCTTAACTAAAATTATTGGTTAGACTTGGATTTTAAGCATATTCTCTTAATTTTCTTGTTTCTAATTATTTACAAATATTTTATGAGTTCCAAATCCAATCAAATCTTTTGCATATATATTTTTCAGATTTTTCACAAAAATAATCCTCTGCAATTCTTACTTGATTTAGAGCAAATCTCCTTCAAATATTTTACAATATCTCTTGCAAAAAATGTGAAATAAGATATTTGCAAATTAATATGTGATAAATATGGAGATAGTTGGTAGTTGCAAGAATAATATTAAGAATTAAATCTAAGTTGATTTCGTGAAGAAAAGTATATTATAAATAGAGATTAAAGATTGCACAAAGAGAGATGACCATAGTGTCTCATGACATAAACCCTAGTTTTATTTTCTTTTGTAATTATTTTTTTTAATCTTTTTGGTGAAGGCTAAACTCCTTTGGATTAATTCTCTTGTGATTTCGCATTAAATTCTAAGGTTTTTATTCAATAAATTTTTATTCTTTAGGTTCTGTGTAACAATTGTGGTTTTTTGTTTATCTTTTTGAAATCTATTTTTGGAAAAGTAATTATTTTTTAATGCTTGTTGAGAATTTATTTATTTTTTCTGAATTAGAGTTTTTGGTTAATTCGTTTAGTCTTAATCAATTTCTTGTACACATATTCAAGAGATAAAAAGTATATACATCTTATTGAGTAAACACTTAGAGACGAGGTGAGATATGGATACATTAATAGATGCTTGTTTTATTGATAAGATTTTGTTGAATTTGATTTACGCTTGTTTAATTGAGTTCAATATTGTTTGATTTCCTTGATTTTCTTTAAATCAAGGAAGAATTTGTTGTGAAAGAACTTTAGAGTCAACCTACATTCTTTATTATTTTTAAATTGTCTATTTTAATTTCCTGTACAACAATCCTCAAAACCCTGCTTTGCAATATTGTTATTACTAACTTTATGTGTTGCAGACAAGTTGTGAACATTGATTGACTGAATTTACTATGGGAGATGACTTAACTCTTTCTTATATTATTATCTTTTTGGTACTAAACAGTCAATACTGTGTTAAGCGGTCAACACTGAAATTCTTTTAATTTGCTTGTAAAACAAATGAAATCAATGATTTTTCTCTAACCTCCTCCTCATGTCTTCATTCTCCTACCTAAGGATACAAATCTTCTCAACATATCTTTATTTCATTTCGGTCATCTCCAACTGGAGACTCAAGAGTAGTGTCCTGTGGTCGATGTTAGTCACTCTCAAATTCGATTGTCTTTGGTCTTAAGTCATATTTCTTGTTGATACCATTGAACATTGAACACTAATCCTTCTAGTGTATCAGAAAGATTCTATGTGATTTTAAAAATATATTACATACCAATTTTATTCATCATCATTCGTTTAAACATAAATTCTAAAGCAAAAAGTGGTCAAAGTAGGAAAATAAACAACAAAACAACATTATATAAAAAATGAAAGAAATGTAATTATGTATTGAATCTCATATATTTTATCTTTCACTTAAATATAATAGAAAAGAATAAAAAAATATATAGAAAGATGATATTTTCTAAAATTATTTCTCTCTCATCTCTCTATAATAAATATATATAGGTATCTTTATAATTAAATAATTATTTTATTTTAATTTATTTGTTTATTATTTTGAAAATAACAAATTTCTTTCATTTTCTTATTGCTTTATATGTGATCGAATTATCATACTTTTCACTCTATTTGTTTTTTCTTTTCTCCCACTTTCATCATTTTCTTTGCATGAAATTAGGTTAACACCATGAGTGAGATCTTGTTGAATTATATCAATATCAAATAATAAGAAGAAAATAATTAAAACTTCTTAAATTTTTTACATATGATTACTTATAAATTTTTAATTCAATAAGAAGTTTTGAGATTAATTTTTTAACCAAAAACTATTGAATTATGTAATTCAATATTTTATTTTTTTATTTTCTCTTCGTTTTATTGCTAAAAATGAGTTACTTCATAAAAATAAGTTGCGCATTTCACAGAATAAATGAGGGATCGAGTCCAACCACATCACAACCAATCTTGATACAATGTAGAAAATTGGAAGCAGAACTATTTTTATTTTCATTGTACAAAATGGAGATTACAACCACATTAAAACATTGTTACAAAAGAATATAAGCTAGTTACAAACACAAATTTAGGAGATAATCCTTTTAACTGCTTTATAGGTCCTAATTGCCAAATTTATTTTCTAATAACTGATACAACACTAATTTATGTCCGATGATTCACTTGACAACACCAATATAGGAATTCTTTGAATTTTCTCGTGAAATGGTTGTGATCAATGATCTACCTCCAATTTCCTCCTCAATGTTTTTATTTTCCTACCTAAGGATATGAATCTCCTCAACATTTCTTTGTTTATCTCAATCATCTCTTGTTGGAGAGTCAAGAGTAGTGCCATGTGGTTGATGTTAGTCACTCTCAAATCTGCTTGTCTTTGGTCTGGAGTCATATTTCTTGTTGATACCATTGAACTTTGAATGTTAATCTTTCTCGATCCTACTTTAGTTGTTCTTGTACGACCCGTGAAAAGATCTTCTATACTAGTGAGTTATGATATGTCGGTCTTCGATGCTCGGTCTCCAGTGTTCGGTTGTGAGGTGAGGGAGGTACATGTAAAGATTATTGAGAGTATTGGACTGTTTATAGAGATTGAAGCATTGGACTATTTATAGAAATAAAAGGTATTGTTTATGTGGGTCCAATTTATCATTTTCTCAGCTTTTTAGATTGATACTGTTAGTATAAATGAACTTATAATGTTGATTAGTGATAATAATGTTTAATCCTTGATTATCATTTCAAATATCTAACCTATACATGGTTAAATACCTAGAGGGATACATGTGAATTTGTTAATATGTTGACCAAGTATATCTCAACCATGGTAAAGTAATAATATATGAATGATAGAAACACTTGTGTTAGAAAGACATTATATGCGCTATAATACCATCCTTTCTGTTATGGTGATTGTAAGAAAATATTTAATATCATTTTATTCATGGATCATTCATTTAAACGAAAATTCTAAAGTAAGAAGTGATCAGGGTAGAAAAATAAAAAGCAGAAAAAAACATTATATGCAAAAAAAAAAATGAAGAAAGATATAATTTTTTACTAAATCTAGTATATTTTATTTTTAACTTAGATATAAGAGAAAAGAATAAAAAATATAAAAAGTTGATATTTTCTAAACTTATTTCTCTCTCATCTCTCGATAATAAATATATGGGTAGCTTTATAATTGAATAATTATTTCATTTTAATTTATTTGTGTATTATTTTTGAAAATAACAAATTTCTTTCATTTTCTTATTGCTTTACATGTCATCGAATGATAATACTTCTCACTTTATTTGTTTTTTTTTTTATTTCTCCCACTTTCTTTCATTATTTTGTATGAAATTAGATTAATATTTAGTGGATTTTTTTGAATGATATCAAATTTTGTCAATATTAAACAATAGTAAGAAAATAATTAAAAACTCTTAAATTTTTTACACATACTTATAAATTTTTAATTCAATGTTAGGTTTTGAGATTAGTTTTTTTAATTAAAAACTATAGAATTATGTAATTCAATATTTTATTTCTTTTTTATTTCCTGGTTTAATTGCTAAAAGTAAGTTACTTTATAAATGATTGGATTCAAAGATAAGTTAATTTATACTTATCTTGAAATGTGATATCTATATGTAGACAATAGATTGTTTTTTTTTTTCCCTTTTGAATGAGTAATAATTTAACAGTAATTCCTGTATTTTATAACTAAACTACTAAAACTCTTTGTGGTAATGTGTATATTATTTTATGAACTGGTTTGATAATTGTGCATTTCGTATGTATACAACTATTTTTTTTTTCTTACAAACATACATATTTAACCGAATAAATGAAGGATCGAGTGCAACCACATCACCCACGTAGAAAATTGGAAGCAGAACAATTTTTATTTTCATTGTACAAAATATAGAGATTATACAACCACATTAAAAAAGAACATAAGCTATTACAGAAACAAATTTAGGAGATATTCCTTTTAACTGCTTTATAGGTCCTAATTACCAAATTTATTTTCTCATAACTCATACAACACTAGTTTAATTCTGATGATTCACTTGACAACACCAATTTACCTTTGAGTTTTCTTGGAATTATTGGCAGAAGAGCGTGAACCATTTTTGTTTTTAGAATCTCCGTTATAAACCATGTCATCAGCAGTGCTACGATACTGTTTGTGTCTTCCATTTGAAGAAGTAGAACCCTTTTTTCCATTTGAATCTTGCTTTTCACCCACATACTTGCTGGTGCTATCATCATTCTTACAACGGGAACTCATTCTTCTTCACAATACAATGTGCTATATTTTTTGTGTGTTTTATGATGAGACTTACGAACAAGATGGCTATCTATTTTTATATAGAAATGCATCTACAATGGAACTACCAAGTAATTCATCCATAATTCCATTTCATACCCATTCCAAATGTTGAATGCTTGAATTCACTCTTCATAATTTGAAATTGCCAATGTTTTTCATGGTTTGATCATATACATAACCATTGCACGAAAGTGCAATGAGTTCTTCTTTTAGAGTTGATTTTATTATTCTAAATCTCTTTTGCCAAATGGTCAAAGGTTTGAGTTTGAAGTGGAAATGGTTGCATTAATGTATGGTATGTTCTTATGAAATGCATTGTGTATTTGGGTGGAGATTCAGATTAGAACCCATTTTGCGTGTTC
>Ga0099824_1000081_pt1 | contig 69534 bp, 33 predicted proteins | sample SiratrowhiteBW_FD_76837 | JGI IMG/M metagenome (GOLD analysis project Ga0099824, IMG submission 76837) | Root nodule microbial communities of legume samples collected from California, USA - Siratro white BW | ecosystem: Host-associated > Plants > Roots > Nodule | place: USA: California... | reverse complement strand
GTTTTTTTTATTTTTTTTTTTTTTTTTTTTTTTTTTTCTTTTTCTTCTCAAAACACAAAACTCTAGTCTTTTTTTTCTTTTTTTTTTTTTTTGTTTTTGTTTTTCAACTTGCAAGCTAGTCAAGAGAAAGTGTAGAACATCCCTAAAGATAATAGGCCTTAGGTGAGCTCCTTCTCCTCCCTTTCATCTTTTCAATTCCCATTTTTTTCCTCCATAGAACAAATGCTTAAGAATTGTAGGGTATGAAGAGAGTTTTTGGATTTGAACTTGATTTTGGGGTGTTTGATGCCTAGTATTTGAATTTCCAAGTTCATCAAGAAGTTCTTTGATGTTTTTTATATTATCCTCTTCTTAAACCCATGTACATACGATACAAAAATTAAGTTAATAGAAGCTAACACTATTCTAAATTTTTATTTGTAAGTTACCTCAGGTTGAGATCTTGCATGTGATGGATTGATGAATCAACATACAATTCTTATTAAACATGAGATTTTGATAATGTTTTGTTTTATATTTATGAGCTATGGTTTAATAGTTTGAATTAGTTTTGTCTCTTTTTAGCATTTAATGTTTGAAACTTTGAGAATGATATGAAATATGATAGTAATAATAAAAAATGTTAATCGATTTTTGTATTTTTAAATTTAAAATATGTTATATTCAAAATTTTATTGTAGGATTGATTTTTTTTTTTGAAAAAAAGCGTGTTTATTTGGTGTTTTAATGAAATGTTTTATAAATATTTGATAATTTTTATATTTCAAAGTTATTATATTGGTGATAGATTACGTAAGCAAATGTAATAATTAATTGAAGATTTTCACTTTGATACTGTAAAAATAATCTAATTTATTAAAAGTGGTTCACAATGCATTTGAGGAGTAAGGAAAAAAATAATGGTTGTACATTTTAAAACTCAAAACTTCATTACAATGTTATATATATTTAAATTATTTTTCAATATATAAACTAATAGAGAAGAAAGATTATGATGGTTCTTTCATTTTGTTCACTATTTTTTAATCATATTTTTACCTCTTAAATGACATTTAATGTTTTTATATCTAAGTCAAGCATTAAAAACATATTTACAAAGTAAAAATTTACACACATTTATTTATATATCGTGGTCAAATGGGATCTTGAAGAGGCTTTCATCTTTACCCGTGATGAGATGGATAAAGTTGAAAAACAATAAGTATTTTTACTTTGAATAACCATTTCTGCTCCTCATAAAATTAATTTTGTATCAATGGATATTTGTCATATTTTTCATGATTCCATGAGGCCAAGAAAGTTTTGATAGTGTAGCATGATTTGTTTTTTAAACTTTCAAATTCATTGTGATATATATCCTTTTAAACTTGAATTTTTGAATTATGAAATAAAATTAATATTTGTAAAAAGAAAAAAAATAAGGATATTTTTAAGAAGTCTTAAACAATTTTTTTATTTATATATTTACTTTTTTTATCTAACTAAGCATATTTTATACTATATTTGGTTTATATATTTCTAAAGATAAATAACATAAATGTATATTCTGATCGAATTTTACAGGTATAAAGTCACCTATCAAAATAATGAATGGAACAATTTTGAATATGGAAGAAAACATATAAAGTTAAGAATGAATAAGAATATAAAAACATGAGGAAGATTTATGTTAGTTTATAATTTTAACAAGTGCAAAAAACATTTTGATTTTGCTGGTTGCATTGCTTGGATTCTCGAATAACTATAAATTATTTCAGACATACAAGTATACATCATTATATAGAAACGTATAGGCGTGTATAATACAAACATGGAAAGGTTGTTCTTTGATAAAAGAAATTTTTTTTTTTTCCTTTGTGTGGAAGATTTTAGAAAATTAATGAGATTGATAATTTTGTTTATCTGTGAATAATAGAAAGTAAACTACTATTGTAATGATGTATTATTATTTTTTTTCTTTTAGGAATATGCAAAAAAAAAAAATGTTTTGATATAGATCTGTAAAATTGTAATTATGTATTTATTATGTGGGGAATTTTATACATTTTTAAACATATATCTTAGACATTGCAAGAAATGTATCCAATCAAGTTGAATTGAAACCTTCTATTTGGATTGGTGGTCTTACAACTGAACAATCTTCAGTGACGTATGGACTTGTGATGCCATCCGAGATATGGAGAAGACAGCCTCCAACTTTGACTAAGTCTCTTCAGAAAGACAAGGATCACAAGCATCTTTGTTAATTAAAAAATCAACTTCCAGAGATTCAAAATCTTATCAAATAACTTTTATTGTATGGTACAAAACAATGTCAAATGTAATTTTAAAAACTAAATCATTAGATGAAAGAATTGCCACTCAGCAGTGCACTTCTATAAATGGTGTTCCCAACAATTTTGGAACTAATTTTGATAGCTAGGAATAGAAAGAGGCTAATATTTCATCCTGTTTTTGTTGTAAACACAAACGTAGGAATGACATACTCCAAGGCCTCATCATAACAGTATTGATAAAATCAATTAGAGAAATATAGACAAAACTCAGCAACAGAACCATTGAACTTACATATATACTCATACACATTCAAATGCAAAGTACATATTTAACAATCAATTACACAAGTTGCCTGGATGATATACTTCCTCTTGACAACCAATATTTTCTCTAAAAGACTTTACTTCTTCTAAATATCAAAGCTTTGTTCGTAGGGGAAAAAGGACCTTGCTGATGAACCATAACTTAATACAAACTAAACCCAAAAAACTGGCTAACGATGATGGCAAATCCGAGGGCTATTGCAATAAGAGAAGAAGCCCAAGTGAGCTTCTCGGTTATCCTAGGTACTCTATCTTTCAGTGCCTGGCTACACGAACCTATGAACACAGTATAGCTTCCCATTGCAATTACAGTTCCAATTAAGAACATGATGAGAAACGCAGCACCGGCCAAACGAGAAGGCAGAGCAAGGGCAGGCAACACCATCATCAATGCATCCGGTTGCAGTCCATGAACTATCCCAGTGGCAAAAGTAGCAAATCCAATCTTCTTTTTTCCCACTCTTGGATCATCAAGTGATTCATACACGTTCACATCACCTTCACCAGTTTCTAAAGCAACACGTGGGGTATGTACTTCTGAAGCTTCTCTAATTCCCATAGCACCAATTATCAGCAGGGTTAGACCCACCACTCTAGTGCCCCAAGTTCGGATAATTTCGATATGGAGCTGATCCTTGAGGATTAGAAATATTAACCCAAAAAGTACCTGACCAGCATCATGACCGCAACCCCAAAGGGCTCCAACAGCAGCACTCTCCATTCGGGTTCGGCCAATTGACAATGGAGCCAAGGCGGCTAGGTGGTCAGGCCCTGATAGTGTGTGCAAGCACCCAGCAAGGAAACCAGTCCAAGCACTGCTTAGGAGCTCAGTGTGGATTAATTTTCTACCAACTGCAGCTGCAGCAGGACCACCAGTCCTGGCAGCAGTTTGAAAGGTTGCAAAAGCTGCTGGTGCAATAGCAGGTTGGATTAAGATCAAGGCAAGAGCAGAGAGTATTACAAGAATCCGAGCTGGTGTTGCCTGAGATAAAAAAGCACGAGGATTTTTCTTTATCAAGATCTATTCATACACTATAATTTTTTTTTTAAAAAAAAATCTAGGACAAAAGAAGTACTATCGCGAAGAATATCATCCACAACAAAAAATTAAAGAATAAACCGGAATATGCAACACGTAACTTTGTGTATATCCAAGTCTCTATTCAATCACATAAGAAACTTGAAGATCATGTTTTATTGGCATAAATATGTAACTAATGACAGAAATTGGTGAAGCCTTCAAGGTACAAAAAGAGTAGAAGACCACCAAAAGCTAACAACTTAGCCTAGTCTCAAATCAGGGTCATAGATTTGTTTGATACGCTAGAAATGAAAAAAAAAAAAATACAGAAGCAGGGATACAGATTGAAACAGTAAAGGAACCGCTTAACTATACATAAACGAGGCACTTAATTCTAAGTTTGTAAAGAAGTATCTTCAACCTTAGCACACATCAAATTCGAATTGTATAGTAAGGTTGCCTGCCATTTTAAAAAGTAAAAGCTGTATCACCCCTTACAGGGAGATTTTATATAAACTTTAATTCAAAAAACCAAATGGTGTTTTGGTCATGAAACATGAATTTGAAAATGAGCAGTGATACAGAAACAAGAGAGAAAAAAGATTACTTAACAACAATAGCATAATCGTACCTTTGGGTTTTGGAAAGTTAAAGTTTTGATTTGATTGAGAGAATGGGGATCGGGTGGGGGTCGATCTGGAGAAGAGGAAATGGATGGAAAACCATTGGGGTGTTTAGAAGATGCAAGAAAGGGAGAGGAAGACGAGAAAGGAGACGGGTTTTCATACTTGCAACAGATTGAGGTGACCCTCTTGAAGTCGGAACGTGTTAAAGAAGATAAATTGATTCTTGAAGTTGCAGATTGAAATGAAGTGAGAAATGGGAAAGAGTTGGTGAAAGTTTTGAAGGAAGGAGGTGAAGGAGATGATAGAAGTCTATCCATGGCTGGCTTCTGTTACCAGAAACAGAGTTAGAGAACAGTGCATTAACATAGATTCTTTTCCTAAATAAAACCACCTATATCACCTAACCCTCCCTCTGTCTCTCTCTCTCATTATTTTTTTCTCATAACTTAAATTTAGAATTTTATATGCCCAATGTTCAAAGGTTGGGTGGAACTTTGGCCCAATCAGAATTAATAAAATTATATTATTACTTTACAATATTAAAAATAAAAATAAAATAATTTGAAAAATTCAAATAAAATGCACTGTAATTCTCAAACTTAAATGTTAATAATAAATAAATATTTTTTGGTTAACATAAAGCATTATATGTTTTAGGTTTTAGTTTCAATCTTACTAATGTGTGTTGTTTAGTTAAGCAAGGTTTGTGGTGAGATAAAGTCCACGTTAAATTGAAGTAATAAAAAAAAGAAGGAAAAAGTCTGGCAGAATAGAAAAAGGACAAAAATAATGACTTGGACACAGCACACGCTGAGCTACTTTTTAAGTTGCTCTGACATGCGCTTTCGTGTGTTAGGCACACACTGCAGACCCACTCACTCTTTCTTTTTCCAATCCTTCTCATCACAACATTACAAACTCTATTATTCATAAGCAATCTTTTTAATTTATGCCATTTGAGTCAAGCTTTTTGTGTAGCTTTTGTTAGTGCTGAAATCCTTACGAGCCTTCAAAAAGTGTCTCTGATTTATATTTTAAACTCATTCTTCTTATCAATTGAGTTTATCAGGATTGAAAAAAATTCAAAACCATATCCATGAATAAAATCTGCAATAAATAGAAAATAGATGCTGCAATATTCATACTTGACACCGACCAGTTAATATTCAAAATAGAAAGAATAGATTGTAATTTATATCAATTTCTACCATCTTATTTTTTAATATTTAAGTTTATCAAATAATTAGTTATTTGTATTTGATTTTTTTAAATTCAATTAATAATGTAAAACTATTAATAAGAAAATCATAATTGAATAATTGCTTAGGGGTTAATTTTATAAATTTGTATATTTTATTTACTAGTCGGATTCAGTTACTCCATGAATAAATGGAATCATTTACTCTTAAACTTAATCATCTGTTTCATTTATATTAATCATTTAGATTAAATTTATAATTTATTTTTTAAATAATATTATTTAAAAATTAAAAAGTCAATATCTATAAATATAAAATTATTTTAATATAATTTTAAATGGTTCCTAAACAACTGATGAGATTAATTTTTTTTAGAAAATTAATAACAAATACTTACAATGGAGAACCATTGTCATTTTTTTAGGAAAATTACTTTTTGCGCCTTATAGTTTCTTCCTATATTTTCATGAGCGTTGCAAAGATCTAAAATGTATATACTTTTCAATATCGTACAGTATAAAATATATTTTTATATCTTGAAATACATTATGGATGACGTAAATTGTGAATGTATTATAGATATCTAAATCTATAATACATTTCCAAATTATAGTATCCAAATGCATTTTTGGATCATATACTGTGGTTTATATAATTTAAATTACATTTTTAAATTTTGTATTTCATAATTTTATTATATATTATATAATCTAAAATACATTTATGATTACATAATTTGGAATTTGGAATGTCTTTCTATAATACATTTTTGGATTCCACGCTCTAATTTGGAATGTATTTTCAATTCACGTATCTATCTAAAGTAAATTTTAAGATGATGTAATTCCAAATGTTTTCAACCATACATTACTTAAAATTTAAAAGTTAAACTTTACAGTAAGAAGATGCTAAAATGAATACATTTTTTTTAAATACAAAAAACAACCTTTTTAAATTGTACCATTTAAAATATATTTTTTTTTATATTTTCTGAAATATATTTTTTATATTCTGAATTATATAATTAGAAATACAGTTTTTTTATTTCGAATTATAAATCCAAAACACACTTTTTTGTCTCAGACTATGCAGTTCACAATACAAAAATATTCCGAATTAAAAATTGTATTCTAAATTAAGAGGTAAGGAGATGTAAGATTCATTTAATATTTTTAAGAGTATAATGGTTATTTTGTTAAATCTATAAAGGTGCAGGAAGAAAGTGTGGAGATCCAGTAAGAATCAATGTTTTTTTTTTTTTACTCGAATTGGTTAAGGCCAGAAGCCCAATAAGGGTATCAAGCCTTGTGAGCAGGGTCAGTCAACCAAGAAAAGCGTATCAGTTTTATTTTTAATTTTTGCTATATATAAATTATAATAAAGAAGAATTATTTTAGGACTTTTTCTTAACAAAGAGCGTTTTAAAATATTGCTTCTTGATCTCTTACATCTTTCAATTTATTATTTTGATATGTGTTTCTAAACTTAAATTTAAATGTTCTTTTTTAAATAATTTATCAACAGTTACAAATAATATATCGAATCATAATATAAATTATTTATAATAAATATAAATATATTTTATGCATTAAAATTAATTTATATAAAGAAATTTATTTAATTTATATACTCCAAGTTTTTATTTGTTCTTAATTTTCATGTAAAATAAAAATCTATCGTGTGAATTACACAAGTAAAACTACCAATTATAAATATTTTTTTGTATAAATTATATACATTATAAGAGTTGCGATATGTAAACGTACATCGATTTTGGTCAATCTGACAACTTATTAACTCTATTAACTCGGAAGAAATAAAAAGTCAAGTAGCTTAATATCATAAACATTAGATATAATTAAATAACGAAGCTAACTTCCCATATTTTATTTATAAAAATATTATTTTAACTTTAAAACTTTAAATTTTATACTTTTTTTATTTAAATCTTAGTTAATATCACATTTTATAATAAGTGAAGATAAATTAATATTATTTTATAAAAAAATAAGAAAATTAAATCTCAATTACTAAAAGTATAAAAAATGTTAATATTTAATTAAAAATTAGAGGACATAATTTTCGTCTCATTAAAATTATAAGAGGATACATATCTATTTTAAAATTATAAAGATGTGAATATCATTTAACACCACAGAAAAGTAAGTATAATTTTCCCTAAAATTAATAATTTGTAAAATAAAAACCATCTACTCTTAGTATCGATTAATTTAAACTCTATACAAAAAATAAGACATGTTAACAATTGAATGAATAAGAAAACAAATTTCTTAATTTATTCACAGATTAAATATGGTTATCTCATTATAGTTTGAACAATATCCTCCTCTAAAATTAACGTGAAGTCATACAAAAATATTCATTACGTTAGAGTGATTCGTATGAGTGAAAAAAACAACTTTTTGAAATATTAAAATTTTTTACTAGACATCTATCTTGATTATCAAGTTAATTTTAATTATTTACTACCAGCTTATAATAATGAACTTATAATGTTACACAAAAATGAGTTATATAATACTTGAATAATAATATATTTTAGTTGATAATTAAATTAAAGGGTTCATTTAATCAGGTAACTGTTTTTCTACTGGAATGTTATTGTATTTTTTTCTAGTACAAAAATCTTAATATAAATAATTACCGCCTGCCAGGTGACTCAATCTTTAAATACTTCTCGTTGGGGATCTAACACAAATTTACTAGAACAAATATACATAAACAACAATGATAAATGAAGACATTTAAAATTTTAATTATTTTACATGTCATGCAATGATGTTGAATTTAATCATGGTTTGGCCTTTGCCTGCTGCTATAATAATAATGCACTCAATGCAGTTGTCTTTTTAAAGAGTGATGGGTTGTTATAAATGTGGTAAAAGAAAGATAACATAGGAAAAGAAAAAAGTAGTTTCATAGGATAATATATTAAACTTGGAGAATGACAAACAAATGCAGGAAGAAAGCTTTAGAAAAGAAAGTAGTTTGAAGTACAAAATAATGGTTGTTTTAATTATTTATTTATATTTTTAAACTTAATAACTTGACAAAGTTTAAGTTGGTAAAATGTCCAAGTTTTATTTTTGTGGGGTCCCACCTCATAGATATCAATGTCATTTTAATGAGTAAAGCACATTTTGTGGTGCATATGAGAATATATAGTACAATTCAATTATTTATTATTGAATCAGAAGATAATATTATAAATGGTGACACAGTGAGGTTAGGTTATTAGTGCATTTTAGTAGAATCATATAATGGCGGAATCTACATCCACCACCGCTCTCAGGTTAAAGGACAAAGTAGCTATTATCACCGGAGGTGCCAGCGGCATCGGCGAAGCCACGGCGAGGCTCTTCGCGGAGCAAGGGGCGCGTATGGTGGTCATCGCTGACATCCAAGACGACCTGGGGAAACAAGTGGCGGCGTCCATTGGCGAGGACAGGTGCAGCTACTTTCACTGCGACGTGGCAGAGGAAGATGAAGTCCAGAGCCTGGTCCAGTCAACGGTCAAAGCGTACGGTCAACTAGACATAATGTTCAGCAACGCCGGGATCCTTGGTCCCTCCAAACAGACGGTGACGGAGCTCCACATGTCCCAACTCGACAGGCTGTTCGCGGTGAACGTGCGCGGAATGGCCGCGTGCGTGAAGCACGCGGCGCGTGCCATGGTGGAGGGGCGCGTGAGGGGAAGCATAGTGTGCACGGGGAGCGTGGCTGCCAGCCACGGTGCTCAAACTGCGACGGACTACATCATGTCGAAGCACGCAGTGTTGGGGTTGATGCGTTCGGCGAGCATGCAGCTTGCGGAGCACGGGATAAGGGTGAACTGCGTCTCACCCAATGGGTTGGCAACGCCGTTGACTTGTAATTTGAAAGGGATGAGGGAGGAGGAGGTGCGAGAAGTTTACCGGAAATTCGCCAGACTTCAGGGAGTGGTGCTGACGCCCAAACAGGTGGCCCAGGCGGTGCTGTTTCTGGTCTCTGACGACTCCGCCGCCTTTGTGACCGGCCTTGATCTGAGGGTCGACGGCGGCTATGTTCTCGATCACTGATTATTCCACATGTGCATGTATTCATCTCTATGAATAAGAAACTATTGCAATGCAACTTTTATATATGTTGTAGTGTGTGCACGTACGTCAAATTCAACTTTATTGTAAGGCTGTTTACCTATATTTGTTTAACTCTAATTCAAGGCATCAAGGTTGTTCCTCATCACTTCAAAATCATCAATGCAATATCTCATGGGTTCAGATACCGTCATAGCCTTTTCACCAAGTTCATCTCCAAAACCCTTTTTTGTGAAGCCATGAACATAACTTTTTTTTTATGAGAGAAGCCATGATCACATAGTATCAGTCACACACACAATTTATGTTGGTGGTTGTCTTGGAGGCTTAAAATATCTTATTCTTACCAGAAAAAATTCCTGCTCATTAAAACCTATTGTGAGCCTTAAATGTGCTTTGGAAAGTTGGTAGGTTGTATAAACCACAAATTGCACAATGTTTTAGAGTCGAGAGTGGACATACAATTGTGAGATTTGATATTCCTTTAAGATGTTTTGTTCTGTTTATGTCTTGGTTCCCATGTTATTCTTTTTGAGATTTGCTTTGAAAGTGATAATTTTACTTTATTTCCATTTTAAAAATAATTATTTATTAGATCAAACACTGCACTTATTTCACTAGGCTTAAAAATATGTTCAACGGATTCTGCAAGTACAAGAAACAATCACTTACACTTGTGATAAATTGTAGGTCGATCCTCTTCTTGATGAGTTCGGATTCTAATAATCAAGTTATCATTCGTAAAACTGAGAAGAAAATGGCAAAATGTCTTTTTGCTATGGCATGTGTTATATATACATCTGAACGCCTTGATAAGTATCAAAAGATTGAGCTGAAGAGCTGAAGGTGATAAGATAAGGTTGAAATCCAAACTGACAAAATGGAATCAGAACAAAGTCTTGCATGTCTGTCACCTGTATTTTATTTTGTGGAAATGCCCAGGAGACAAATCAGGCTACAAAAGAGCTACTGTGATATTTCTGTCCTTTACTTCCTTAATTCTTACCCAATTACCAATTACCATCATTATTAATTAATTTTTACCTTCACAAAGAATTTACAAAGATACGTGTCCCCGTGGACCTACATTTACTATTTTAGTTTATATTTTATACAAGTGTTTTTTGTTCAATAATTTATAAAAATAGTAGTCATTATGAATTTCTTTTTGACAAATGATTATGAATCACTTGACTATTTGGTGAAAATGAACATACTATTTTTTTAAAAAATTATTCATATATTTTTCCCTTCGCTGCATTTGAAGGAATGTCTGGTGTACCTGTGAAATATTTCAATCAGATAGCTTTAAATGCTGAAGCTGAAGAGAATTAAAATTTAAAACCGTCCCTGAAGTTGTTGGTGAAGGTCATGTCATATGATATCCCAATATCACTTTCGTTTTGGTTGACGACTGGTTGTGACACTACTCCAATGTCAAAATTGTCAAAAAAAGTTAAAACAGACGGCAAAACACATGTATTAAATGCTAGTTTTTTCTTTTATTAGAAGGTAGTAACTTAAAAGGACATGAATTAAATGGTGGCTATAGGACGGGTATTAGGTAGAGCAGTTTAAAATATTAATATAATCCATATCCCTAAACATGTGGGACAATGAGAAGGTGGAAACTTAGTTGTAGAGTTGTAGTTAGTGTTAGTATAATACTCAACAAACAATCCCAAGGGACCCAATCTGGTAGCGCCACGCTGTTAAAAACATGGAACAAGAACATCATAAGCATATTCCTAGGTTCTCTTAGGGAGAAACAAGTCAAAACACTCAGCACCCGAAACCAAACCAAGGCAGCAATAGCATCGCCAAGTTTTGGAGTGACACCTTTTGTTTTGTTGAAACACGCCGTAGTAGTTTGACGGAGGATATTATTACGGCGCCCACAATTGAATGGCTGATCCACAACCGTTGCTGCTCAACGATTCGGAGCCAACTCAACCCCAGAGCGCCAGACCCAACCGAATCGCCTCCCTTGACGTCTTCCGCGGCCTCTCTGTTTTTGTATCCAATTCTTGCTTTCGTTATTTGCTTTTAAACAAATTAATGAGCAAAGGTCTTATATTTTTTTTTCTGTGAACTGAACAAGGCTTTCCCTTTTTTGAATTTCAGCTTATGATACTGGTGGATTATGGAGGTTCCATCTTCCCCATCATTGCTCATGCTCCCTGGAATGGATTTCACTTGGCTGACTTCGTCATGCCATTTTTTCTCTTCATTGCTGGAATTTCTCTTGCACTCGTTTATAAGGTGCCTATTCCAGTGTCACTCCTTTTCACTCCTCATATCAATCCAATTAATTAAAGCCCTCTTTTCTCCTTTTCCTCGTAATACGTCAGAGAAGGCCGCAGAGAACACAAGCTACATGCAAAGCTTTAGCTAGAGCAGTCAAACTATTTATTCTCGGTATTGTTCTTCAAGGTATTATCTCCTTACTCACTCTTTTGTATCCACACTGTTATGATACCGTGTTTTTCAATACAATTGTTGCGCGTTATGTCTGTATAAGACTATGTTGATGGACTTCAACTATGTTCACCTGCTTTTGCTGTACCGGCCAGCTGCTTTTTCTCTTGTTCTAGCTTCATCGCCTCAATAAACAATATGTGTATTCATTTCAGGTGGCTATTTTCACGGAATAACTTCCTTGACTTTTGGTGTGGACATTGAAAGAATTCGGTGGTTGGGAATTTTACAGGTAGTTTCATGCATAACACGATCTCTTGTATTTTGTTGACTACTTTTCGTACTGTAAGTTGACAGTGCAAAGAAATGTATCTGATGTAGTTGTGATACATGACTCTGCCTCATCACTTATGGTTGATATCGGTATTCTTTTTATGCATATTATTTGAGGTAGCTAACGAATTTGATATGATGATCAATGATTCTAGAGGATATCTATTGGATACATTGTTGCGGCTTTATGCGAGATCTGGCTTCCACCTCCTCGATCGAAAGAAATAAATTTCCTCAAAAATTACTACTGGCATTGGTAAGGTTTTCATGTCAGAACTATTAAATTTGAGGGCCCTAATATGTCGATATCTGATTGCCCTGTTAATCAAGATTGTCTGTTACCCAAAACCATTGCAGGCACCTATTGCTGCCACAGGATGTTTAAAAGTAAAACTTAACAAAAGGCACTTTCCAAATTCAAAGGTCGCAAACTATAGATGTTAGTAGGAAATTAAATAAACTTAAATAGGAGGATTATTCCTTTTCACTTTGAATGAAGTTGCCAAAATATATTTGTCTAGTATTACATCCAGTATATTCATACTCATTGGCTCATCATTTTACAAATATTTTTATGCAGGTTTGTTGTAGTAATATTGCTGGCACTCTACTCAGGATTACTGTACGGTCTATATGTTCCTGATTGGCAGTTTGATATATCGGCCTCGACTTCTTCGCTGCCTCCTATTGGTGGTGGTGATATATACACGGTGAGAGTAGACCCACCTCCACCCTTCACTTCTCAATTTCGTATCTTTTATTTGCTTAATTTTTTTGTTTTGAATTTGATTTCATGAATTCTTATCAAATTTTACTCGTTAGATAGCTGTCCTGTGCTTATTAATTGTAAAAAATGTCACCTGCTTATTCTTGTTTGAAATTCATTCGTATGAGAATATTTGGTGGAATTCAAAATATTTGGTTTACGATGCTTACAATATTCTCAACCTAATATCAGGTCAATTGTTCAGTGAGAGGCGATCTTGGACCTGCTTGTAATTCTGCTGGAATGATTGATCGCTACATTCTTGGTCTAGATCATCTGTATAGAAAGCCAGTTTACAGAAATCTTAGGGTATCTTATTGTTCATTCCTTTTCTTTGTTCAATGCTTTGCAGCATAATGACATGTTAATTCCTTGTTGATGATCTAATTTCCAGGAGTGCAATATGTCTAGGGGTCAAGTTCCAGATAGTTCACCTTCATGGTGTCATGCTCCTTATGAGCCAGAAGGCATTTTAAGGTAATAAGTATAAACTGGCTGGCTAATATTTCCGTGTGAGTCCATCAGTTTAAGTCCTCCTGTGTAGAGTTGCCTTTTTATCTTCTTAAGTTCCTGGACAATTATGCTCTGTGCAACTGGAAGCTTCTTTTGCAGATTAAAATCATCACCTTTCTAATTTGTGATATCGTGGAATTACAATCATAAATAAAGCTAACTAGGTCCGAGTAATATTGTTCTAATTTCTAAATCAAACCCAGTTGATTTTTCTTGTTGTTCGAATGGATCAGAGGTATTATCCATTATGCATCACGGTTTTATCTATGAAAGTCGCCTCAGTAAATTAAGAAAGTAGAATGTATATAAATTATCTTTCACCTCTACTTCTAAATGAGCCGGGACTTTTGTGTAACCTAGTTACGACATGTTGAATCATCATACTTAAGTAATTTAATATAAATAACTTTTGTGGCATCTTTCAATACCATAAACATTTTCTTCCACAAGTGTTTCCATGATTCTTTGAAGAACCCAAAAGGTTTGTTTTCTATAGAACAAATTGTAGATGTTGATAATCTACATATTTATTCCTGGTGGGTTCTCATGTTCTTTACAGATTTTTTACTGATAGTCTGGCAAGAAAATATTCATTGAACAGCAAATTATACATATAGGTCGTAGGTTTTGTGTTACATTGACTGGTAATGATAGATGATAGTCTATAATTATCTTCACTTGTTCACAGCTCCATAACAGCAGCAGTTTCATGCATAATTGGACTTCAATATGGCCACGTTCTTGCCCACTTACAGGTGAGATCAGTATCAAGTTTCCAAACCTCAATAGCCTGTAAAATTAAGCATTTTCAAGACGAGTTCTTTAAATCCTAACTACGATCTGATAGTGCACGTCCACTTGTAGAATTTTTTTGGCATTGAATCATCTGCACATAAGTACTGTAATTGTGGCTTTAATATCTTGGTTGGTTATTTGGTAGTGCTAAGTGGCTGACCTTTTTCTTTTATGTATGCTTGTCCTCTAGGACCACAAAGAGCGCCAATACAACTGGATATGTTTCTCCCTTTCATTTTTGGCTCTTGGATTGTTCCTGGCCTTAACAGGTTCGTCCCGTAAATTGCGTGTGAAATAAATTAGTTTTATGATAAAGCCAATTTATAATCCAGCTTATAAATTAGTTTTATGAGAATAAATTAAACTCACTTCTTAATATAGGAATCTTCCGTGCATTCCCTTTTCATAATTATAATTATTCTGGATTTTAGCAAATCAACTTCTTTCTACGTTCGTTGATGCTATAGCTAGAAAGTGTACATTGATCTTTCTTTTACACTTTTTACTTTTGTTTTCAGGAATGCCAATAAATAAATCTCTGTACACCGTCAGCTATATGCTACTAACTTCTGCAGGTTCTGGTCTCACATTCATTGCTTTATATTATCTGGTGAGTGCCACGTGATGTTACAAGAGAGAACTATACAGACAGATATACAATTCCTGCTTTATTTATTGGGTACTATTTTAGCATGAAGATTAAACCTATGATCTCTTGCAATTTTCCAAACTTTTGACCACTATATTTCATATCGAATGGCTTACATATTATTTAGAGTACCCCGCGTGTCCTTGATCAAGTTTAGTTTTTGGCTCGCGGGTTCTTTCTTCGCCATTATCTTCCGTTACATTATTCCTGCCGCATGCATCGTGTTTTGCAATGTTCATTTTTTCCCTAGCTAGTTCCATTTTCTGATCATGTGTGCCATGTTCTCTTTGAAGACCAATATGATTATATTGTAATACTTTTACCCACTTGTAGGTAGATGTTCGTGGCCTCAGGCGTTTGACAGCGGTGTTGGAGTGGATGGGAAAACACTCCTTGAGTATATTTGTCCTTGTATCTTCAAACTTGGCTGTGATTGCTATTCAAGGATTTTATTGGAATAAACCCGAAAACAACATCGTAAGATACTGTTGCATGCCGCTGTTTATGCCAGAAATTGTTCCTATCACCCCAACCAAAATTTGACTATTACTTTTACACCTTGCAGATAAACTGGATTGTGACACGTTTCGACCGCACATAACGTCCTCGTATCCAACTGGTGTTAGATTTTGATGCCTTGCCTTCATAGTGCACATACTGAAATCAAAGTAAAGCCAGGAAAAGGAGGAAGAAGCAAACAATGCAAAGCAAAAAACCATTGCATTGCATTAAGGTTGTTTGAAGCTGTGGTCGTAAGTGCTTATTGAAGCGTATAGGTAGTTTGGATTAATTTTGCATGACGTCAACTGTATGTTCTCCTTAGGAACTACCAAGTAACTGTCAAAAAACAAAATTTTATACACACCTAACAATTTCTATTTTACTTTTTTTTTTATAAATACAAAAATTTTATATTTTCAAATAATAGTTAGTGTTGCCACGGTCTCTTCTCTGTTTGGCTGGCCGATGTGGTATTCTGTCATAAAAGAAATGCTAAATATTCAATCCTTTCATGTGTTCAAAAGTAAAGAGCATGCCTTAATAACTATCCCGTGATCAGTTGCTTCTACAAAGTGACAAAGACGATACCTTAATTATAAATATTCTTTCTATTTTGTTGATTCAATAACTTCTATTTTTTTGTAACTTTTGTCCAAAAAATTTTAAACAAATGTCAAGACATATTTTCTAATGCTAAAAAAATTATAAACAAGTGTGTTTAGCATCAGCCAACTCTCTTAAGCACTTCCATTAAAGATGTCATTAGTGTTAATAATTGTTTTAAGTATGCAATTTTAGTATAACTGTCAATCTGCCATCAACTTTTTTTTTACAGAAGTTATTGACATGACATGATGATTATGTGTCACCGGCTAATAACTATATCACACTAATATAATGTGTAAGGATTTGACTATCTGTCACATGTGTTAGGGTGACCATCTACACATTGACTAACATGACATTAAGATATTGAAAAAGTACAATTGTAACTGTTTTCGCAATTGTTTAATTGTGATTTTTATGAACCAAAATTGAATACACAATTTTCTCTATTTTTTATTTTAAATTATTAATTGATTGTAAATTAAAATAATATTCATGAACAAATAAATTACAGTGCAATCAAGAAATGAATAAATAAAACAAAAATATAGATTATTATGATTTTATTACACGTATTCGATATTATATGTACTTTCCATTTACTATTAAACTTCTAAATTAGTTTAATTTATATTATGACTTGTTTTTGAGAAATTAAATCATCATATATACTGAATAAAGTTCTATATAAATATAAATTATCATGATTTTATTAACATAAGAGAGCAAGTTTGGATTATTTTCTTTTTGTAAAATTTTTTGGAAGAAAAATACTAAACAAATTTTTTATAAGCTTATGTACGAGTTAAAAAAAAGGTTAAAAAATTATTAAAAAAAAGTTTCTATAAATCATTCTGAACTAGTTTGAATTTATAGGAATGACTATTTCTTTTTTTATTTATATTTTTCTCATATAATCTTTATGGAAAGACTTAACATACCCTAAATATACATAAAAGAATCTCAGATGCAAAAGTTAAAAAAATAACTCACATCAGATTTTACTGTTCAAATGATTCCACCGTGCTATTACTTTTTTTATTTTTTATTTACATTTCAATTTTTATATTTAAAAAAGAATTACTACTTAAGAATTTAATTTAATTATTATTCTTTTTTTACCGTTAAGACATGATATATACATCAGCCTCTTCCAATAATTATTTTATAAAACATAAACCCTAAATTTAATATCAGTCTCAAGATTTATTCATGAGAAGCTCAATTTATATACTTCTCTTTGCTTCTTTGTCAGACTGATGTGTCAAATGGATGACGAAATATTTGCGCGAATTTGCTTCATTTGTATTAGCGGATAAGAAGTGATGTGTACCAACGGATTATAACTTTTTCCTTTTCATCACAAATGCAACATGGAAATAAATAAAAAAATACAGTATAATGATATTTTATGATCCATATATATGCCATTATAATTAATTAAAAAAGTTCTCCATCATAAGAATAATAATCATTATTTAATAATAATAAGAATAAATTATTTTATTTTTGACTAAATTTTAAGTAAGTTTACTTTTTGATTTAAATTTATTTGTTCCTTAGCATCCAAACAGAAGAGATTTTTTGGAGAGGGGAGTGGAAGCCCTATTGTCTGCCAGCTAATGTGATGAGGTGATGTTTGTTGGACTCTTTATGTCCATTGCTCACTCATCATGTTACTCTTCTGCTTCACCTTCACCCTTTCACTTTTCTACACTTTTCTTTTCCCCACCAGAGAATGTCTCTACTTCCACTGCATTAATGCTTTTCAAAACAAAATTACTGTCTACTCTTTTTAATTATTATTCTCCATCCCTCATTAATTTATACCGTTAAATATAATGCTCACGAGACTTAAAATAATGATAACTAATGTGCAATTAAGGAGAAAAACTTTTGTCACTTTAATCAACATAAAACATTTTTTCTTATCATAGCACTTTTTGGCGTGAAGTACAACACATTGCTTGCTTTCGTTTCAAACTTTCGTAAAGAGTAAAAGAGTTTCATGTGGATAAAAAAAGTTCAATATAACCGAGGAAAAAAAGTTATTCACACGTGATGATAAAATATATTTTTAATTTCCAAAATATATCATTTATATTCTTCTATTACCTTCAATTTAACCCAAAATACCATCATTACAATTGTTTGGTATAAATTAAAAACATAATAATATAGTACAATGAATTTGAGTACAGACTTTCAAAGTACACACTAACAATTTAATTTCGTTAAAAGGGGGCCACTCTAACAACAGGAAATTTAAAGTTGGAAATTTTATTTTTGCGAGTAATGAAAATTAGAAATAGGGATTATTGAACTATACTCTAATGATGAAGCTTTAGAATAATTATGTAATAACTAAGTAATGATGGGGTGTGGTGAAACTATATTTGAAACAAGCGAGAACTGTGAATCTGTGAAGTAACAAGTAACGGAGTAGTATTAATCTGTTTAATTAAGTAGATAATTAGGATGAGAGATGAAGTAATTGGTTAGCTTAGAAAGAAGTATATAATTGATGGATGGAAATTTGAATGTTAAGCAAAGCATCCGCGAAGGAAAGTGTGTGATTATGAGGAAATTGATTAGATTAAGGGGTGAGGGACCACAGTGGAAAGAAGAAGAAGATTGAATAAATGAGAGATGACCGTTGTTTGTAGGGGTTGCATGCCAGGCTGACAGAAGAAGATGAGAAGAGGCCCACATCTGCTGTGGCTACCCATTAGATGATTAGCGCTCACATGCTACCCTGTCCCACACCACACTCTCTCTTTCCCCTTTTTTTATTTATACCCAACATGCCCTTCTCTTCTCTTATCCACACCAACCATACTCTTCTGCTTCTGTTTCTTCTTATTCTTCCTCTTCCTCTTCCACACCACACCACACAATGTCTAAGGAAGTGAGCGAAGAGGGGCAGCAAAGGAAGGACTACGTGGACCCTCCACCAGCCCCTCTCCTCGACTTCGCCGAGATTAAGCTCTGGTCCTTCTACAGAGCCCTCATAGCCGAGTTCATCGCCACGCTCCTCTTCCTCTATGTCACCGTCGCCACCGTCATCGGCCACAAGAAACAGACCGGCCCTTGCGACGGCGTTGGCCTTCTCGGCATAGCCTGGGCCTTCGGTGGCATGATCTTCGTTCTCGTCTACTGCACCGCTGGCATTTCCGGTAAACCGCTAACCCTACCCTTACCCTAACCCAACCCACCGCTTCTTTTTTCTCAACATTACTTGCAACGGTTTTTAACTTTTTTGTCACAAAACATGACAACGCAAACACAGGTGGACACATCAACCCAGCGGTGACTTTTGGCCTCTTCCTGGCGCGCAAGGTGTCGTTCATCCGTGCGCTTCTCTACATGGTAGCACAGTGCCTCGGTGCTATCAGCGGTGTTGGGTTGGTCAAGGCCTTCATGAAGCACTCCTACAACTCCCTCGGCGGCGGTGCTAACTCCGTCAGCTCTGGCTACAGCAAAGGCTCCGCTCTTGGTGCCGAGATCATCGGCACCTTTGTGCTTGTCTACACCGTTTTCTCTGCCACCGACCCCAAGAGAAGCGCGCGTGACTCTCATATCCCCGTATGTTCCTTCTCCTTCACTCTTTTCTCCTACACGTTATTTTTCCTAATAAATATATAAATAAATAAAAATGTGTTGTGCAGGTGTTGGCCCCGTTGCCTATTGGCTTCGCCGTTTTCATGGTTCACTTGGCTACCATACCCATTACTGGTACCGGGATTAACCCGGCTAGGAGCTTCGGAGCTGCTGTTATCTACAACAATGGCAAAGTTTGGGATGACCATGTAAGACGACGCTAGCCTCACGTGGGTGCATGGTTGTGTATTTTTTTTTTTGAGTTGTAACTGATAATGTGTGGTGTGTTTGGTTGCAGTGGATCTTTTGGGTTGGACCGTTCGTGGGAGCCTTGGCGGCGGCGGCATACCACCAGTACATACTGAGAGCAGCGGCTATTAAGGCGTTGGGGTCCTTCCGGAGCAACCCTACCAACTAGTTCTTGCCGGAGAAGAGGAGAGAGAGATAGTGTAGAGGAACTTTAATTCGTGTTTGCATTCATGATTTGTTACTGGCTTGATGTGTGTGTATGTGATTATGACCCATTCGTCTTTTCCTTTGTAATTTACTATTTATTTATTTTTATCATTGTTACTATTTATTTGGTTTGTTTGTATGAGCTGAGATCGGATTATGACCGTTATTTAATTTTATATTTATATATATGCTGCTGTTTTCTTTACCCGTCATGATGAGATGAGTAGTGCAGTCCCCTCCTCGTCTTTTGCAACATAAATTTGTTGTTCCTTTTACCTCGTGCTTGTCTGTCTCATTTGTCTTTTCATGCCTCAAAACCAGAAACGGTTATTCACTGCTCGTCAACTTAATTATGTTTGGTAATGTGATTTCAAGTGGATCGCATCCATTGAATTTTCCCGCATCCATGTTTTTCTTGTATAGGGTTTCAACACTTTATACAATTAGTTCTCCCAGTATAATTAATCCATCTTATTCCTCCTCTGGCCATGAACATAATGGAGTAATTTCATCGTAGTACGTAAAAGTTATAATTGTGTAAAGTTTTAAGGTAATTTTATACATAAAGTTGTTAAACGAAAATTTGCGTTCTATTTGACTTAAAGTATATGACGTAGGAAATTTAAATACAAGTTTTGTGAAATTTAAAAGTTGAAGTGGTTAGCATTATGAAAGTGTGATGGGAGAGGTGAAAAGTGTAGGGCAGGAGAGTGAGGTGGCACGCACTTTGCTTTTAGGGGTGGCATGGCATGGAGAAGGTGTTTGGTAAAGGGTATGGAAATGGTAGAAACGGCTACTCAGGGCAAAGTCTTACACAGCTTTGGAAAGAGAAAGCTGAAGAAGCGTGGAAGAATGTGAAGTGAAGGGAAGATTTCGAGGAAAGTGAATACGCAGCACCAATAAGCAAGAGGGTATTGTATTGTATTCTCCTTCTCCTCCTCTCCTTCTCATATACATCACATCACAGTATCACGTGCCTCCACCAAGTTTGCCTGGTCTCGCACCAACAAAAAGTGGTAAAAGTAAAACTAAAATGATTGCCAATAATAAATAACTAATGCATCGATACTCTTTAAATTTATTTGTGTGTGATTCTGATGGAAATTAAGTAAAATAAATATGTTTAACATAGTGACAGGTTTTAATCCAACTGATGTTCAAGAGAGGCTTTTAGGAGACAAGGATGGAGGCATGGGAAATCGCTTGGCATTAGCATTTTGTGATTACGAATTAAGAATAAATGAAAACGATATGCATAAAATTTACAGGAATACAAATTTAAATCTGATGATCAAAAGCACTATCATTGGCACAGATAGAAACAAGTAACAAGTAATTAAAGTCCAGACCCAATGGAGAGACATTTGTGTACTATGTATGTCAGTATGTGTTCGTATTAATAAATAAACAATAAAACACTGTTCTTCATGCATTTATTCAGTAACCTATTCTACCTTTAAGCGTTGCAACTTAATAATTAATATGCATGCACCACAAACGAATTTGCTCAACATAATAGTTGATCTACCAACGATTTGATAGGCAAATTATCAACATTGGACTTGATAGATTGCATGTTTTTGGTCAGTTCTTCTGACTTGAGTTCGAGCTCTCTCAAACGCCCTCTGATCTCAGGAATTCGTGCTTTGATATCAGCAACCTCCTGTTCTTTCTGAGCCAAAGTTTCCAACTCTTGTTGTAGCTCCTCTCTCATTGTCTCCACTTCGCGACCAGAGTAATCCTTTTGTGCCTCTACCTCCTGGTGCTTATTAATGAGTTCAATATTTTCAGCTAGTTCGTCGAGGGCGCTACGCAACCATGCAACATGAAGTTGAGCAGATTCCACATCCTTAAGAATGGCCAACAATTCTTTCACTTTGGAGTTGCTTAAGTGAATTATTGAGGTGGATTGTATCTCTTGCACCACAAAGCACACACACTCAATGTAGTATGAACGCATCACAACTGATTCCAAGTGACAGCTTGCTCCTATGTCCCCGTACCTGTCAAGGATAGATTGCAGGATGGAAACAAAACTCTCTTTTACGTTGTATCTTCCAACTTGAAGACGGGGTTCTGAAGTCACGGACTCCGTCTCTCCTTCATCGTTTAAATTTTCTTCATTTCCACGTGGAATACCAGAGAAACTAGAACCTACGGATCCACCAGCTGATATATTAAGACCCAATTCTTCAGTATGATGGGTTATTGGAACAACTTTATGAGAAGTTATTTTCTCCTCGTGATTTGTTGGCACTGCGTTGGCAACATGATCCCTTGGTTGGCCTTCGAGATAGAAAGGCTGCAAAAGAAGCACATGCAAGACATGACATGAGTTTGTGTCGCTCTTTCTTAGCACAAAGATTGGAGGGCATGACATGAGACAAAAGAGTGACCACTACCTTTACAACTGGATCATGTTTCTGTTCAGAAATTGACTCAGAGGGAACGTGCTCGTTTTTCACTGTCTCAACCTTTTTCTTCTCAGAATGCTGTGATATTGGTGATGAAGCATCAGATAGGTAAATTGCTCCAACTTTTGAGGCAGGAACGCTGTCAAGAACAGGGGATTCTGGTTTAGAACCTGGCTTATTTTTCCTGTCTAACTTTGACGGAGGAGGGGCACCTACAAATGCAATTACAATGGACAAGAATCACAAACATATTTATTCATCGGCATGTGAGAGATCTTCATCAACCACCCGTTCATCAAGTCAAGGACCAACTTTTATACCTCTAAAACCACTCTAGTGCCTATACATCTCTAGTTTCATAGTTTTCTGTCATATGAATTTTCTTATAAATGTGGATACCCGAGCTAAATCAAACACACCATATATACACAATAATATTTGTTACCATCTGAATACTTTATAAATTTATAAGAATTCAAATTAATAGAAATATTTTTAGATTACTAAAATTAAATTTTATCATATTCACGTGAACCAACAGTATTTGTGAACTCAGTAATCTATTTATAAGTTTGTTTAACAGAACATGAATCCTATAATGTTTTGTCAAAGTAACAGACTCATTAAATAGTCAAACAATATGGGTAGAGTTAAATCCATGTTCTTAAGATGTTACATGATCGAAAGATGTCTAAATTTATCCCTATTTAGATAGATGACTAATATAATTGGGTATAAGATGAAAAGAGCGAAAGAGGGTACCAGAATCCGATAATCTTTTGTAACAGTTGTCATCACACTGGTGGTAAGGATTAGATGCTTTAGAACAACCTGAGTAAGATCGTTTTTGCTTATTAACCTTTTTCCCAAGCTCACCATCTGTCACACTTCGACCATAACCTTAGGCCACAAAATTACAAGTTTGGAGCGATATTAGCATCCATGCATAACTAAATTTAGCAGAATGGTTCCAAAATACATATAGAATACGAAGAGAAAACAACTAACCTGAATTAATCTTCATTTTACTTGTGTGTGTGGTCTTGGTTTGGTTGGTGGGTTGGGAGCAAGCTTGGGTGCATTGATGGTAAGGATTAGAGCGATTAGCACAGTTAGATGCCATCTGCTTCTGACTTGATTCACCAAACAAAAATCAAAATTAGTATTGAGGTGCGTGTAAATTTAAGAATCACAAAACAACAATGGGGTTGGCGCGGATCAACATGAAGAATGCATCATCTATTTATTGATTGGTCCATTCCTAATAAACTTTTGGACTTTCTTTGTTTGACCAAATTAAATTCCATAATGACGTGTATTGATTTTTGAATGTGTTCGGTTACAATAAAATTCTAACACCTATTTATATATTGTGTCAAAGTCTTGTCTTCTAGACACTCGCGCGCCACCAACGACCATTATTTATGGCTCCGCATTCTACACAACTTTTCGACATAAAAACAGATGATTAAAATTAATAAAGGTTTAATTATGCTTTCGTTGTTTAATTTTAAATGATTTTTTTATATCTTTAAAAACATTCTGAAAATTAGTCTTCTGACAATCACAATTATTTTTGTAAGACTTCAACTTCATTTTATAAAATTAGTCTTAAATCACAACTATTTACTGTATTTATGATTGATAAGTGAAGATACATTTCTTCACTCATCAAATTTATCTTATTTTTAGAAACAAATAGAACTCGTGCTTATTTGTATGAACACAGTGAGATCAATAGGAAACTTTGTTTTATGGCTCGTTCACTTAACTAATTCTTTTTTTAAAGAAAGCAAAATTTGTAGCCCCTTTCTCGAACATGATATTTTCATAATCAACAGATTTTTATACCTAAATTAATAATTCTTATTTTATTTTTCATCTTTTCTTTTATTTTATAAATATAAAAGTTTATTTTTACAAAAATATATTATCTTTATCTTTAAAAGTGAGTTGTGAAATATTTGAGGAAATTGCTAAAATTTTATTTTCCTTTTTATTTATTTAGAATGAAGAAAATGAGAGATTTTAAAAGCTAAAAAAAATAAAAGTATGGTTAGTTAAATTAAAATAAGAAAATTAACGTTTAGGAATTAAATTCATTTAAAATTTTAAGAATTATTTTTTAATTTTATTCGTTTCTGAAGATTTGTTTCAAATACTGCACACCATTATCATTTGAATGATTAAATTGATAATTTATTTTGAATAAATAATACAATATTATTAAGTAAAATAGATTTGGTCTCTAAATTTCAGCATGATAATTGATAAAATCATAGGTTTTATTATACTTTTAATTTTAAAATTTATAATAAACCCAATTTTGATATTTCACATTTTGAAAAAAATCATTTTCATTCTTAAACTTTTTTTGAAAAAAAAATATAATTTCAATCTCTAAACATTGAATTTGAAAGATTAAAAATAACTTTAAAAAACATAACAGCCCTTCAATTTTTTTGTGTTTTGGAGCTAAAACCTTATTTTGTAAATTTAAGAGACTCAAATATTTTCTTAAATAAGAGAGACCAGATTCGGATTTAGCCTAAATTTCAAAAACTGCAAAAATAATCAAACCAATGTAATTTTTATGTGAAACTTGCTATTAAGGTAAATTTTTCCAACATAAAATTATTTCACTTTAAAAATAATTTTGTAATCAATTTTATTTAAAATTAAATTTAAAACGCTCACCTAGATATACTAAAGTTAGGCATTCGGTCTTCAAAACAACTATTTTTGACAGAAATATATTGGTTTTACTTGTTTACATAATTTAACTTTTTAAAATTAGTATTCTTACATCTCTTTCGTTTTTATTTCTCTAAATATTTTCATTTTTGAGAAAATTATCAGAAATGAAAAGTAAAAGTTTCATAATTTTATTTTAGATGAAAAGTGTTTGATTTTGACAAGTCTGCATTCCGCAAAATGCAAAGATGAAATATTTTAAGGGAAAAAGCTACGATATTATTACTCTTACCTTAATTGACTTTGTTATATTTTTCTGTCCAGTACTATTTCTTTATTCTTATTATATTTTTTAAAATAACAATTTGTGTTGTTTAAAACTAATATATATAAATTTTTATTTATTTTTACATTTTAAAAACTTTTTGAGACCATTCTTAACCTGTTCAAATAAAAGTTTTCTCATTAACAGAGAATGATTTTATTATTCTTCTAAATAACAGTATTCAAATAAAACATATTAACTTATGGTAATTTAATAAATGAAGCTCAAATGTTAAATAAATGTATAAGTGGTTGTTCATAACTTTCCATATATAAGATCAAATTAATGATTTTAACAAATTATTTGGATTACCAGTAAGTAGTTATTACTTGTAGCCCATTTTAATTAGCACATATGTTACTATTTACACTCTCTTATTACAAATATTTTCTCCAAATTCAAGAGGGGTCAAATATAAAAAATTTACACAATTAGTAAAAGAAAATAATCTTAATTACGATAATGAAAATAATTATTATAAAAATTAATAAATTTATCATACATAACAATATACGTATTAAAAACCTTATGGAAAATTTTAATTGATGGATTATAATTATATTTATAAAATATTTATTAAAATTGTCAACCATGAGTCAGAGTATTGATTGTATTAATAACTATATACATGGAAAATATATTAAATGATATATTTTTATTATATCATTTAGATCCTGTAGCTAATTATCAAAGTTATATATTATTTGCTATTACTACTATGTGTATAATTATGTTTTAAATCGTTTTTCTAAATAAGTTTTTTTTAACATAAAATACACAATGCCAGAATACAGATATATGCCTTTTTAATCAGACAAACATATCTCTAAAGAGTGAGTATTCAGCATAAAAATTGAGTATATTTTTATTATCACACAAAAATACTAACCAAGTATACAATGTTACACCTCTAGTTAAGAAAAGGACGTTAGCATTGTATTTTAATTTGTAGAAACATTTATCTTTTTAGATGTAATATTGTATTTCGATTTTAACATAGTTATAATATTTGTATGCTTTGTAGTTTTGTTAAAAACACTCACCATGTAAAATGCACATGCTGAAATATTAATAAATAATAAATATAAATATACGAAATTAATGAATCCATATATATAAATAAATATACAAAAAGTAGTTTGATATTGATAGAGAATAAATTTGTTGGATTATATGTTAAGGACATTTTTAAAACGTTTAATATGTAAGATTATAAGATGACATTAGTGTTATGCATCACCTTTTTTGGAGAAATTAATTAACTATCTTTTTTGAGTTTTATGTCACATTTTTTTTAGTTTATTAAAAATAAATGTTACATTCTGATTTAAAAATAAAATATATTCATTTCGAATACCATTTTTATTGTATTATTTACATATACGTTTAGTGTGGTAATTATAATCAATATATATATATATATATATATATATATATATATATTAATAGGTTGAATGATATTATTATTTTTATTGTATTATTTAAATATACATTAAATATATGTTAGTAAGGTGAATGATATTACTATTTTTATTTTATATATATATATATATATATTTAAATATATGTTTAATGGTATAATTTGACGTTTATTTTATTTATTTAATTGAAATATAAATTTAAAATGAAAGTTTCAATTATAAATAATTATTTTATTTTCAATTAATATATTATACACATATAACTTCACTTAAATATTAATTCAGGTAGACATCATCTCAAATCATTAATACATGAATAGTCAGTGTCTTATACAATTTCTTATATGTTTAAATGAAAATTTGTATGCTTAAATGAAACAGTATTTAACTATAATCATTTATTCATAATAAAATAATATCCAACTTACACAAATTTGTTATAAAAAATCAAATTTTTATCTCTACTCTAACTCAGTATAATAAAACAAGTATAATACATGGAATTTTATTTTTTTTTAAAAACACATTCAGCACAAGCAAGCACAAGAATCATTTTAAAGTTTAAGATGTAAATAAGATAAGTGTTGCAAAGTTTAAAAAAATCTCTTTACATATTAGTTTTGCCTTTTATTCATATGAAGAAAATGGATTTTTGTTTGAGAAGTTTATTAAGGTAGATATGCCTTAAGAAAATTATATCCATTTTGGGATACTTGAACAAAAATAATTTTGATTTTAAAATTTTAGGTATTTGTGGTTAAAATAAATTTAGTTTCTCAATGTTTGGTTAAAGGAGTGTCCAAACTTTAATAAACACAATGATAAGTGCAACAAAACAAACAAAATAACTTGCAAAAAAAAACTATTTAGGATTTAAAATTTCCGATATTCCAAAAAAGAAAATAAAAGTTGTAAGCAGAACATCCACAAATAATCAAAAGCCTCTAAGAGGTATTTGGGTTTAGAGAAGAAAAAAAGGAATGATGAACATTACAACAAACACAAATAGAACATGTTCTAATATATTGACAGACTGATACAATACATTATCTATAATTGCTTTTTGGTATTGAAGACACTTCAAGACAGTATCATTTCATGTTATTTTTTTTTTTCAATGAACTCCAACAAAGGGGAAAATTGCTAAGATTAATATATAAACAATAACTTGGATTTAGTTATTGACTTGTCATATGAATTTAAAGGTCCAAATAATGTATAAATAGATTTCAATATTTTGAATAGACCATTGCATACAAACAAGCTATAGAAAATAGATGAATTGAAAGGAAATATTTTTTTTTTCTGTCATATAAAAATTTAAAATATACATAGAACATAAAAAGACAATCATCCCTTCTATTTCATTCAAATGCTTAATCCCAAATCATTTCATTCAAATGCTTAACATACAATTTTTTTTTTATTATAAAAAGTATACTTTCACTCTATTAATTTTAATTCATTTTACTCCAAATGAAAAATTAGTATAATTAAAAATGCAATTTCCACTAAAACACAGCCATTGCCTATTTAAGTTTGCAATATAGAAGTAAATAAATGTTTTTTCAATCATTTCCAAATTTGATAGAAAATAAATTAGTTTTTTAGGGTGAAAGATAAATTATTCTTACAACCAGTGTATTTTCGCATTTATTTAAGATAAAAAAAATAAAAATCACAGTCGCATGAATAAAAAACGGAAAGTATTTATTTAAACAGTTTTTGTCCTTCACGCATCACATAAACGAGAGAAAAAGAAAAGAAAGAAAAATCCTTCAAACAAAGAAAGAGATTGAGAAAACCTAGATGGATCAAGCAAAAGAATTTCTTCCATTTTGCCAATGCGATGTGATCGTGGTCCACCACTTGTGGTAGAACCAAATCCTCTATTCACTCCGATTTCATTTCGTTAATCTCCTCTTCACCTTCCACGTCTTCTCGCGGTTGCCGGGGGCACCTCCTCCGTCATCGCCGCCGCCGAGTTCCTGTCGTTGCAACCCTAATCATCGCCCGTAGTGAAATCTGAGATTGCAGACCTCTGTGTGTGCCGAATCTTGATGAGCGATGGAGTTGGCACAACTAGAAGCATTGTGTGAGAGGCTGTACAATTCGCAAGACTCGGTAGAACGTGCTCACGCGGAGAACACACTGAAATGCTTCTCCATGAACACTGAATACATTTCCCAATGCCAATACATACTTGATCATGCCTTGACACCCTATGCATTGATGCTGGCTAGTTCCAGTTTGTTGAAACAAGTCACTGAACACAGCCTTGCCTTGAAGCTTCGCCTAGATATATGTATTGTTTCTCTTTATTTCACTTTTGTCCCCTCTTCGGTGACTCAAAATGCTGCAATTCTTAGAACTATTTTTAATGCATGTTAGGGACGTACCTCATAAACTATCTAGCGACCAGAGGACCTGAGTTACAGCCATTTGTGACTGCTTCTTTGATCCAACTTTTGTGTCGAGTCACAAAGTTTGGATGGTTTGATGATGACCGATTCCGAGACCTGGTCAAAGAATCAATGAACTTCTTGAGTCAGGTGATATAAAATCGATTGTTTAATTTGCATGCAATACGGTATCTTGTATCGAAAGAAGATTTTCTGGACTCAAGTAAAACACGAAAACCTTGACATTGTGGCCAAAATGGCGGTTGCGTCCTTTTTAAACCACGAATGTAGTCAATTGTAGATTTATATCTCCTAAACTAAAAAAGGTTTCTCAGTTTACTTGAATTAGTAACCCTGAATTCCACTTCTGATTTTGTCACCTTCCCAAATGTGTAGTAACTGGGTACATAAGCTATTATTCTTTATGTTATGACCAGTTAATTTTATCACCGCTAGTAATTGCTTTGGTTTCTGCAACTTTTTTCTTAAATCCTATTAAGTTAACAAGAAATCAGTATGTAATCTGAAATTGTTGCATTGCTTACCATCTCAACTGGTAGATTTCTGTTTCTGGAACATGTTGCTCATAACATATTTTTTCAACCAGGCAACACCAGGTCATTATGCCATTGGTTTGAAGATCCTAAGTCAGCTTATCTCTGAGATGAATCAGGTTAGAGTTTAACTTGAATATCTGTAGTGCGGACATTACAAAATACTATTGTCACGGGTTTGTGCTTGTCTGTGTCTGTTTATGGAGTCCATCCAATGATCTGGACATTGAACAGTAAAAATGAGGGCGGGATGTTGGTCCCGTGCCTTCTTTTGGGGAGTGGGGGGATGTTGAGTAACAGAACGGTTTTCTACTGGAGAAGTTGTACAACAGATAAAATATTCCTTGATTATTTACCACACAGATTTAAAGTAGTCAGTTGAGGCTGCTGTTTTAATGTTCTTATGTTATTGTTTTCTGTATGTACTTATTTATTTACTAGAGTATTCATACTCATAATTTTATAATCTTGTCATGCTTCTTTATATTAAAAATGATTTGCTTGTCACTCATTGTATCTTTTTTTTTTTGTTTATAACAATATGAAATTTTACTTTAAGTGATATTTAAAATGAGTGTAAGATCCTTTGAAGTTTGGGAAAGTATCTGTCTTGGGTTCGGGGAATTTCTCAAGATTCCTTGGAAATTCCGGGGTATAGGATTTTTTTTCCTTCTAATTGAGCCAATATACTTGTATCTCTTATGTTGTCAATATGGCTGGGTAGGTTATGAGATTGGTCGATTTATGATCTCGCATTCTTGTCCTGAGTTTGATTGTGCATCGCATCATGTTGTGCATGGGTGAGACTGCAGCGATATTGTGGCAAAATTGTGAAATCTGATGAATTTCATGATCCTGCAAGCTGGTTTTCAGTTGGGTTGAACAACCCAGTATATTAAAACCCCCCCTTTTTTACCTTTTCTTCTCCCTAGTTTCTGTATAGCTTTCAAGACGCCTTAGTACATTTGTGCCCTGTTCTCTCTCGAACATTTCTCTACCTCTCTTGTCTGTTTTGTATGTCATCTCTCTCGACCTTCTTTATTGTCTTGCAGATTCCATGTGTCCTGCACATCTTAAGCTGTGACTTATTTGTTTATGTAGACTTATTTGAGATTTAATTTTCTCAAATAGATCATGTTGATACTTGAGATTTTCTATGGTCCATGTACAGTACTCTTGTTCTTTTAGTGGGATCCTAAACTAGTCTTTCCTTTAATGTTGTCATCTCTCTCTCTTTCTCTGTACATGTGTATATATCTGTACGTATGCATACTTTTATATTTTAGTTGGATCCTATGATCCTACATTTTATCACTTTGCAACCTACTCCTGATTCTAGGGATCTTGATGTTAACAACATTTGGTATCTGTGTGAATGTTTCTTGAGGGTTAGAGCTAAGGGAAATTTTATAATTGATACTTTTTGTTTCTATTGCACTTTTATGGGTTTTCGTGTTGTCACATATCCATTAATGAGTTTAAAGCGCTGGTCATGTGTGAATATATGCTTCATGAGGTCACACTGAAATTTGTGCTAACCTCATTCCAAAGGTTTATGAAAATTGAATGACTGTTGGTTATACTTTTTGTTAGGTCCCTGTTAATAATAAAAAAAAACTTATCTGGCGAATGATTTTCATAATCACTTCTCCTCGTTTTTTATTGTTCTTTGATCTCTTATATCTTAAATCCTTCCTCAGGCTAATGCTGGTATGCCTGCAACAAATCATCGAAGAGTTGCTTGCTCCTTTAGAGACCAACATCTTTTTCAGATATTCCAGATATCTTTAACATCATTGGGTCAGCTGAAAAATGATGGTAATAATGGAATACTCATACGCTTAATTTCCTCCTCTCTTTTAGTACCTTGTTTCTTACCTTTTTCCATCATGATGTTGAGACTTGAGATTGTATAATATACAGTTGTCAATCAATTGCAAGAATTGGCACTTGCTCTTTCTTTGAAATGCTTATCATTTGATTTTGTGGGGACATCTGTTGATGAAAGTTCAGATGAGTTTGGCACAGTTCAGGTATCTGTTTTTTCTTTATTTAAAAGTTTTAATTTTCGGGAAGTATCACACAAGTTTTTTTTTTTTTTTTGTTGGTTCATCTACTATCTTATAATATGGTGGTTTGCAGATTCCGTCACCTTGGAAGCCTGTTTTGGAGGATTCTTCAACACTACAAATATTTTTTGATTACTATGGCATTACAAAGCCCCCTCTTTCAAAGGAGGTCAGTATATGCTTTTGTTTCAATGATCATATATTTCACATTTAGATCTTGAAGTTCGCCACAACTAAAATTTGAATCTTTTTTGCTTTTTGGAAAATTGTGTATTACTTACATTGATTATAGCCCCCTTAATTGAGAAATATCATGTGAGAGCACTTGTTTAACGTGAATGATCAAATTTGATTATAGCCATTTTAAGTTAATATGCTTTCTACATATATCTATGTTATAACATAGTGTTAAATATCAAGGGCATATATGATTTATGTACTGCCATTTTATTTCTTACTTTTCTGGGTTAATTTAATTTATTGTCATTCAAAGAATTTTGTCAAATCATCAATGTTCATTAGTTTTATTTTCTTTTGTGACCTATTTGTAGGTTTTATCCTACCACTTGTTAGACTTCGAACTTATAAACGTAGGCTAGTTATTTGAGATCTGAAATTGGCAATGATGACATAGTCTTTAGAATGGAAAAAGTGTTGGCCAAAGCATGATTAGATGCTATTTAAATGTTTGAAAAATTAATTACAATGTTATAATGAGGCAAAAGTAAGCATGGTTGATGTTTTAGTAGTTTTCGTGTTATACTAAGTTGAAACAAAAACCTGTTATTCTGAAAGAGGATGACTGGACACTTCTTGGAAAATTTTCTGGTGGGATTCCTTGGTTGTTGCGGAAATGTTGTATGCTGTAAAGAAGGTGTCAATTGAACGTTAGTGAGATATTTTAAATGTTTATTAGGTGGGGGTGGGGTATGCTGTAAAGAAGGTGTCAATTGAACGTTAGTGACGTATTTTAAATGTTTATTATATGGGGGGTGGGGGTGTAGAAAAAGATATACAACTGAATCTCCAGTTTGTAGACTACCAAAAAGTGAACATGATCTCCTTTTTCCCTAGGAGCAATAATTTTCTTTCTTGTGAAATAAAAGAATAATTTTATTTGAAAGGAGAAATAAAGGAGTTGAAAAAGGAAGAGGGTGTCTATCAAAAAAAAGAATGACAAAGATGACTTGATCTCTTAACCATTATAAGGCAAAATATATAAAGCGCTCATACAGCTTACAGCCTTCGCATAGCACCTCCCTTCTTCCATAAGTATCTCAGACTTAGACTACCTTTCTCGTTACCTGTATTGGGATTCCTATTGTAACCTCCAGAATAATAAAAGTTAAAACAGAAAAGGGAAATGAAAACAAGCAAACTGGAAAATACTCTTCAATCTCCTGGCATGTGTGACAAAGAGGAGCCGTGAGATCAAGAGGAACAGGAGACATTGACACTTTTTGAAAACCTTTGTGAATAACTTTGCCAAAACCTTTTGATGGTATTGAAAATTTCAAAGTTAACACCCTAAGCTTCACCAAAGTAAGGCAGTGAAAGGTTGTGGGGCAGTGTAAAATAATATTTCTTTATGAAATCAAGCAATGCACCTCATGGAGAAAAGTTATTATTCAACATTACCTCATCCTTTGCATTACATTTTACTTGAAAATTAAGTACCACACTAATGTATTATTGAGGTATTAAATATGATATCTTTTGTTGAATATTTTTCAAAATTTTATATTATCACTTATATTAGATGATAATTTGTTTGTTTATTTTGCAAAATTGAGAATTTGGGTATTTCTTGACTAACGATTGGTTAATGCTTATTTTATTTTGTGAAATTTTCTTATTGATGGTTCATCGGCCTGTACTTTTGAACCTTCTTTCTGTCTTAGGCGTTAATTATTTTTCTTTCCAGGCACTGGAGTGCTTGGTGCGACTAGCGTCTGTAAGACGCTCTTTGTTTACAAATGATGCTGCCCGTTCTAAATTTTTGGCCCATTTAATGACAGGAACCAAAGTAATCCTGCAAACAGGGCAAGGTGTTGTAGGCTTGTTACTTCCTCACTTGTTTTGTATTGTAATGACAAACTGGAAATATTATCTTCCATTATTATACGTGAAAGGAAAAATGTCTATTGTTTTCAGTTTTTTTGGATTTCTTGTTATTTATTCATTATGAACAACATTAAATAAGACAGAACATGTATCTATCTTAATTTCTTTTTGTGCATGTATTTGTCATCATGACAATTTATTCTGTCTTGGCTTGTTCAATCTTGCTGCCTCTTCAACAAAACAGTCAGTTATTTCCTGCCAGTGTAGGAAGTGAGAGTTTGTAAAATGCTCTTACTCGACCTAGGTAAAAAGCTCTTGGGTGAGATTTTGTAATTACAGGTGAAATTGGGCTGCACACATGGTTATCATTTATAAGCCATTAATCAGAAATAGATTAGTTGAATTTAAGATTCAATGTACTCTATTTTTCAGTGGCATTATAAGGGGAAAGGCATAGTAAATCTCTCTAGGTTCAGCAAAGCAAAAAAATGTTGTGAAGAAAGAAGCTATATACACGACAAACATTGGCCAGACTTGCATATACATTTTGAAGCTCTACTTAATACTTTATTTCCAATTCATGTTTTTGCCCTCTTGTTTTACATTGGCTATGCATTTACAATTTCATATGTGTTGGAAAGCAGGTCTTGCAGATCATGATAATTACCATGAATTTTGTCGTCTTCTTGGTCGTTTCAGAGTGAATTATCAGGTAGACTTGTGTGCGATTTTTCCCTCCCTTTGTGGTCTATCTACTGGTTTCTATTTCTAATTGGTAGTAATGCAATGTACATAAGCAGGGACATGGGGTTCATGCAATGGAGGCTAGGTACATACTTTGGCTTAGAAGTTAGATGGGCACTGTACTGTGTGCACCATACAAATTGCCCCTAGTAATTCTTGTGGAATTTTAAACTTCAATACACACCATGATAGGATAGTAACTTCAAAGATTGACTATAGTTTTTATAATTACTTTGCCACTGTTTATTGCAGTTAGCCTGAAAATCAACCTTAAATTATCTCTTTCCCAAAATTGCTGCCTCCAAACCAGGAGGAAATTGACTCTTCTAATTTGTTGATACGTGGAGAATTATGTTGAAAAACTTTAGAGGAATATTTCTGCATGTTCTATAATTTATTTCATCCGAACAACCTTGTAATACTTTTTTCCTCCATTTGCCTTGAACTTGATACCTAAATTTGTAAGCTAAATGTTTGCAGTTATCGGAGCTTGTTAATGTGGAAGGCTACAGCGACTGGATACGTTTGGTTGCAGAGTTTACTCTCAAATCTTTGCAATCATGGCAGGTTAATTATTGTGTTGCTTTAGAAAATTTCCAAGAGAATACATGATATATTGCGGCTCAAAATCACATTCTGAAGTCTTTTTGAGCAATTTATCTTTGGGATGTGGTGGCAGTGCCAGGAAACAATTCAGGACTACGTCTTGTGATAATTATCAATAAGATATACTTCATGAGTTAATTAGGTTTCTACTGATTTTTTGCATGTATATTTTGAAATAGAGGTATTGATTAAGCTGATATTTTCTCGTCAGTGGGCAAGCAATAGTGTGTACTACCTCTTGGGGCTGTGGTCTAGATTGGTGTCTTCTGTTCCATATTTAAAAGGTGATGCACCAAGCTTACTGGATGAATTTGTTCCCAAAATTACTGAAAGTTTCATCACGTCAAGATTCAATTCAGTACAGGTATTTCCAATTATCCATGCATGCTTTACATGTGGCCTGCTGCATAGTTACAGGCTGTTTGGATTTAATTTTAAACATCTCTTTATAAGACATTTGTCATAAATGTAATATCTTCTGTCTGTTTTATATAGGCTGGATTGCCTGATGATCTTTCTGAGAACCCCTTAGACAATGCAGAACTTCTTCAGGATCAATTAGACTGCTTCCCATACCTATGTAGATTTCAGGTATCATCCATATTCAATATTTTCATTCTTCTATTTTTAATAAAAGAAGAAATTTATAAGGCAAAAAGGCTATAAAAGGAGAATATGACAGAGCAGTAGAATAAAAAGCTAAAACAAACAGGAATATTAACAAAACAACTGTCCATCTTCCGTGCTTCTTTAAAGTGATAAAGACTTGATATAATCTTATTAAGTAAAAAGATTTGATCTTGGTGGGAACTCATGAATTCCAAATAAAGTAATTCTGGATCGAAGCCTAAGTTACTGAGATAAAAAACGAAGTTGCAATAAAAGAAGAATTAAACAAGTTTTAGGTCCCTAATAGACTGATTTTTGTTTTTGAGTACCTACCCAATAAGGTTTTTGTTCAAATTAGATACATAATAAATTAACCAATTTGGTTTAAGTCTTTTCTGTTACCTATATCAGTTGCATTGTCTATTTTTCCATTAAGTTATCCCATGTGTAATGTTGAACAATAATCAATATTAAATCCCTTCCGTTACCTGTATTGAGATGACACATCACCATATGATGCAAAGCATATCGGTCATTATGATAAAAAATATTGAGGGGCAAAAGAAAAATTTAAAAATGTTTCATGGACTTAAATCAAACTAAATATTGAATTAGGGACTTTAACAAAAATGATTAATTTATTAGGTACCCACTTTAAAATCGAAAAATTTATTGGATACTCAAAGCAAAAATTATATATTGGGAACCAGAAACTTAGTTTTATTCATAATCATATTCTCTTTAAATTCGTTATATTGAGCAAAGTGGCTATGAAGCTACACAAAATTGTGTTAATAGAGTGTTTTTGTATAAGTATAACACCACTCTAGCCTTGTAACCGACTGAAGTTAGGTAGTGACCATCAAGAGGCAACTTTGATTTAATTTATCATACTGAATTCTAATCTTTTGTGTATAATCAAAGAATGAGATAGATATCACGGTTGTTACTCATTTGCTGCAGATAGGAAATTCTTTATTCATTCTTAAATACTTTTTTTGGAATTCTGCTGCAATTTATTCAACTGTGATTGTTTGACTCATTTGTATTCATTGTGCAGTATGAAAGCAGTAGTTTATTTATAATAAACGTAATGGAGCCAGTCCTGCAAATATACACGGTGTGGTTATAGCTTTCACTGAATGCTGCCAGTTACCCTTTTGTTTTTTTGTTGAGAGAATTAGTTATAAATTGATGTTTAACTGTTCTCAATGACAAAATAGGAAAGAGCAAGATTACATGTTCCTGATAACAGTGACCTCAGCGTGATTGAAGATAAACTTGCTTGGATTGTTCATATCATTGCTGCAATTCTTAAGATAAAACAATGTACTGGTTGTAGGTAAAAACCTCTTTGGCTCTTGCCTTTTTTCTCTTGGAATGACGTGGATCATCAAAGAAGTTCTGACAGTGTTCATAGCTTATCAAGTATCAACTTATTTGTAGTCTTATTTTCTTGGGCATTTATATATGCAGTTTGGAATCACAAGAAGTGATTGATGCTGAACTTTCTGCTCGAGTTTTGCAGTTGATAAATGTAACTGACAGTGGAATACACAGCCAGGTACTGGCACAACATTAGTTTTTGGCATTTGGCAATTCTTTGTAAATTAACATGATGTCATTTAAATTTAATTGCAAAATTCTTTGGTTGTAAGTTAGGACATCCATGTTAGTATCTTGTATTTGTGTTGTTGGCTGAAGGATGATCTATTGTTTTCTTTAGTATAAATAATTTTGGTATGAAAGTATTTTGTTTAAGAGAGTAGCGGAATACATAATTTTGGTGAGCTTAAGCCATCCTTGCCTCAACAAAAAAAATGTGCAGAAGAACAATAGAAAAACTGAATGTCAAAATCCTGCGGTAAAATCCTTGTAAAGTTCATGCTCTCAAAGGATTGCTTGAAGTGCATATTACCGCAAATTTGGCCTTCCTACCAAAACATTTGAACTCTAGGGGATCAAATTAATGAAACTAACCTACAAAGGGTGAAGTTGATAATTAGGGTATCTTCCAGTGACTAAAACACAGTTTTACTCTATTTTTTATTGCAAAGTAAGGTTCCTCTATGATAAATGAAAGTCTTTTTATTTTTCTCCTTGTAATTGATTTTCACATGCAACTGGTTGAAATCACTTGGTCTATTGGGGAACTACCAGTCATAGTATTCTTCTATTTATGCAATTACAGAATGGAATCTATGTCTTAATCTTATTTTGTTTATTATTTTTGTTTTTCTTGATGATAAATTTAGTCAATGTTGTGGTTCAGAAGAATGAATTTCTTATCTGTTTGTGTTTTTGGCATTTGACAGAGATATGGTGAGATAAGCAAACAAAGACTAGATAGGGCAATTCTTACTTTCTTTCAGCATTTTCGAAAGTCTTATGTAGGAGATCAGGCTATTCATTCTTCCAAGGTAATAAAATATTTTAATTATTGAGAATAAGACAGTTTGCATGGATGTACCGACTTTACAGATATAAAATGTTCATTTTAAAAAATTGTAAGTATGGGTACGTTAAAAACTTTATAATTTTTTTATTGATTGATATTTATATACAGACACATGCACACGAATGTATGTATTATGCAGGAAAGGAACTCATCTAATAAAACATGGCAGAATTATATAAAAGATAAAAAAAATCGTGTAAATTTCAGATGATGTAAAAGGACTAATATATTTGTAAATTGTTAAAATATTTGTAATAAAAAAGTTATCTAGCTCAAATTGATGTGCTAAATCCTCCTGTTGCGTATTGATGCTGTTGCTAGTTGATTTACTTTCCCAACTTGCTATCATTACCACGTGTTACTAGAGACGGCACTTTTCTCTCAATATGCTTGTGATAATTAATGAGCTTAAATGAGATTGTAGAATAATGCTATTGAGAGAGAAGGAAAATGTCTAATTTTAACTGAAAGTGATCTCTTGTACTTGAGGCATACCTAGGTGTACCCAGTTACATTAATCCTCGTATGTACATACCCCAGACATAGCCAATATGTAACTGTTAGAAGTCTGCACCTGTTCATTTATATATTTTATGTTGCAGCAGTTATATACCCGGTTATCTGACCTTCTTGGCCTACATGATCATCTATTACTGCTGAATGTTATTATTGGCAAGATTGTGACTAACCTTAAGTGCTACACAGAGGTATTTTTTATAGCTTGTGTCTTTTTTCTCATTTAATTTTTTTTCCTTATTTAACACACTAATTGTGTTTGTGCTTATTTCAGAGTGAAGAGGTCATTGATCACACCTTGAGTTTGTTTTTGGAGCTTGCATCTGGGTTAGTTTTAGTTGGATTGAAGAGTATTAGCTATCTCTTTTGTAGTTAGGACAAGCCACTAGAATTAACTGATTTCTCTTGTTACAGCTACATGACTGGAAAGCTACTTCTGAAGTTGGACACAGTGAAATTTATTGTTGCCAATCATACGGTAGAATATCCTTTTTGTCATTCGTTCGTCAATTTCTCTTGGATTATCACTTCGCACTAGCTAAAATTGGCAGCTGATGCACTGTCATATAAATTGTGAATGGAAATTGAGCTTTACATGACACAATCCATCATAATTCACAAGTGACTTAAATAAGAGTGGTGTAATATGGAGTTGTATAGTATACAGTCAGCTCTTTCTTTTTCACGCTCAATATGTAAATGTTGATCAAGATTTTTTCTTGGGTTACTTTTTTGGTTAAAAGTTTATTTGGATGGGTATTATCTAGACTTCTTTTCGAATATATCTAAGTGTTCAATTAGGTATTCTATACTATCTAGACTTATTTGGAGGATTTTTCTTCTCCTTTTGGCTACACCCTCCCCATTTTCCTTCTAATTTAGTTCTCTCTCTTTTGAAAAATGATATACAATGATTTTTTTAGATTGGACAGTAGTGTTGCATTTCTTCCCTCCCTCTCTACTCCATTGTATTTCTCCACATTTCTTTGTTTATAGAATTATATTTCTGTATCTTTTTCTAAATTCTTTTTCACTATAATTAATCTCAGAGGGAGCATTTTCCATTTTTGGAAGCAAAAAGATGCACTCGCAGCAGAACTACATTCTATTACACTATAGGCTGGTTGATATTCATGGAAGATAGTCCCGTGAAATTTAAATCTTCAATGGATCCACTCCAGCAGGTACTCTGCTACTCTTCTCATTAAAATGCTTGTATAGTCATTTTTTAAATCTCAAGTCTCTACTATTTATTGGGGATTGGATTGTGCAGTTAGTGAAGTATTTTCACATTGCTGGATATATAAATATGACTGGATTTTATGTTTTGCATGTGATGGCTGTTAATCTTTATGCGATTTATAATTTATTCATCGTTTGATATAGATTTTATCACTCAAAATTGCACATTAAATTTGAATAAGCACCAAACATTAGACATTCACATTATGAAATAAGATACATTTGATTTAATGGGAAAGAATGTCTGGACTGAAGTAATGGGGATCTGTTCTATAGCTGGTGATTTTCCCTGTCCTACAGGACCAGCATTATGAAAACTGTATATAAAAACAGTTATGTGAAAGCCTAAAAATGGGCGAGGGGAAGAATGGGTAACGATAAGATGAAGAAGAAAGAGTCGAATGACCTCAATTCTCCGTCCAAATTCCCCTTTTTGATATATCTAGTGTTGATTAACTATAGAGGACTGCTTGTAATTGTGTATCTTGTACACACGCGAATATTTTTATTTATAGTGAACAAAATCAGTAACTAATAATGACAAATATTATTCATTAAGATATTTCAGTATTTGATGTAATCAAGTCATATCATATTTCTCTATTTAATGTAGTCGAATCATATCATATTTTTCTATTTAACGTAGTTAAATCATATCTTTAACAATCCACCTCAAGCTAAAGCATATTTATCATATTAGTCAAGGCTGCCAATTGTCATTATGCTTGTGATAAGGACTTGGGCGTCGTAGGATGCATAAGTCATAAATCGAGTTATATGGGATGCTCAGTGCTGTATTTGAGTCTTGGTTCTCCCCCTTTAAGAGCTAGCTTTAAAGGGTGAAAAGGTATCAGAGTTGGTTGCCAGTGTCGTGAAAAGGATACATATGAAGGTTTCTGATTGGTGAGGGTTTTAACTAACAAAGAAGTTGAGTGAAGTGTCACAGAGCAAATTATTGTAGTGATAGCCACCAAAATATTAGCTCTCAGGAGCTATGCTACGATAGGTCCTTAAATATTATGGATGCCTAAGTCCTATATGAGTAGTGCGAGATGCTTGGTTGAGTATTTAAATGCATGAATTTCTTCCTTAATAGCTTTTAAGGGTGGTTCTGAAATGTTCAGGAGCTTGTCAGCTTATGCCTTATCTTTTTGAATACCTTCTTTTTTATTGGTTAGTGAAGCATAATAGCAATTGTTGTGTATTTTATTGTGTTGATTATAACATCTAGATGGGTTTTTCTTATAAGTAGTTGCTTAGCCTTGTGGTCTTAGATGAACTCCGCATATAATGTTGCCTCCTCCCTTTTTAGGTTTTTCTCAGTTTGGAGTCAACCCCTGATGCAGTATTTCGAACAGATGCTGTAAGGTTTGCACTTGTTGGTTTGATGAGGGATCTTAGAGGAATTGCAATGGCCACAAACAGGTTGGTAGTCATACTGTCTCTGTTATTCAAGCTGAGGGAAGCAATTGAACTGACCTCTTTTTCATATTTGTATTTCTTAGCCGCCGGACATATGGATTTCTTTTTGATTGGTTGTATCCTGCACATATGCCTCTACTCTTGAAAGGCATCTCACATTGGACTGACACCCCAGAGGTAATGAACCTTTACGATAATTTTTTATACTTACATATACACTGAAATAGGGAGTTTTGGTCCCATTATCATTTTGTAAATGCTAGCAGATTGCATGAATTGCTACATGATGTGCCAGTTTGTTTAAACTTAAAATAATTGTTTTTGAAAGAATCAATTATTTAAAAAATCACTTATTCGAGAATCAGTTAGAATTTGTTTATTCAAATAAGTATAAAACTGTTTTTTTAAATAAGAAAATTAGACAACCACAAAAAAAAAGTAAAGCATGGTTAATTTATTAAATAATCACTTATTTTAAAAAATAAGCGCCAGCAAACTGGCCCGATATTATACATGGGCATATTTATGGTTTGCAGTCCTGTTGACAGCAACTGGGTTTTGTAACTTTTCTGGCATTACCTCAGCTATATTTACTGTAACTTCCTGTCATGACCTAAAATCATTTAATTAATATCTTTAGTGTGGGAGATGGCTGAGGAGATGAGGTTGGCTTATGGGGAAAAACCACAGGCACCTTTCATATCCTTGGCCATCTCGATACAGAGTTGGCAGACATGTGGTATCACTTTTCTTGCGGGTTTGCTAATGCATGATATGGCATTGCTTCCCTCGACCCTCCATTTTCTCATGATATTTCTTTTGTTGGTTCTTTGACATTTAATTTGGTTAGCAATTACCTTATTTGAATTCAAATGCTAATTTTTCTAGATAAATTTTTTTTGGCTAGGGTAGGTGTAGAAGAAAAAGCTACTAGTCAGTCAATCTGCAGAAAATCATAATTTACAACCCAAGCTAAACATTTTATTTCTAGAAAGCATTAATATTTAACTGATAATAATGTATGTGCTAGCTGTCATGCTCCAGTGCAGATGAATTATGGAAGTGGTGTGTGCCAATTTTATCCTCTAATTAATCTTAAGACCATTGAAATGTTTTAGATTGGAAGTATTTTCTTGTGATAAGAGCAGTGTGAATCTTATTTCTAAGAACATGTGAAAACTTGCCTCAGTAGGCACTAAAGGGTTATGGACCACTTTATCAGTGGCTAACCACAATAACACCTACATCTTTCCTGGTTTGGCATTGAGGGGCTGTGAATTGTTCAGTCAAGGACCTGTCAAATTTCATATTAAAACCAGTTGGCATCAAGTGAGGTTTGTGATGTGGAACTTCCCAACACACCCTATCTGCAATTGCCTACCAAACCAGACAAGTCTACCAGAATAGGCAATTACCAAGATGAACTATAAGTTCTGATAAAATGCCAAATTTCATCGTAAACCAATTGGCCTTTAAACAAAGTTGCCCAATGAATGTATAAGTCGCACTCTAAGAACTAAGACAAGTGATTCAGGACTCCCCAAGAGAGCCAATTACCTAATAAATGCTCATGCCTCTACAGCCCTAATCTGAGAAGCTGTGGTTCGCCTAAATGAGTGACCGCTAACATGGCCTTATATGGATGACCTACCAATGTGGCTAATAAACCTCTGCAATTACAACTGACATGGAAATTAGTACGGAAAGCTTTGACATGGAAAATAACAATGAACATTCTTTCATAAATATTGCCTTGAAGAAGTTATCAATAAAGGTAATAAAATACTTAAGACTTAGAGAGTAGTAAAGACTAGAGAGAAAAGTTGGACCACATGTTGGATAATGTTAAAATAAGTTTCTTTATTATGTCTTAGAATAATTTGGAAGCATTTAGTTTCTATTTTTTCATATTTAGTTTTTTTTTTTTTTGTGTGTGTTTTTAGTTTTGTTGATGAGTTATAGAAATGTGCAATAATAAAAACTTTGGATTCTAATTTCCCTTCTACAAATGCCCTTTGTCATGTACATGTGGAATTACTTCCTATACATACATTCTGATGTATGTTCCTCTTCCCCCTCCTGGCGCTTGCTTGATTCTGCAGGTTACTACTCCATTGTTAAAGTTCATGGCTGAGTTTGTGCTAAATAAAGCTCAACGTTTGACATTTGATTCTTCTTCTCCCAATGGCATACTTCTTTTCCGGGAAGTTAGTAAACTGATTGTTGCATATGGATCTAGAGTTTTGTCTCTTCCAAATGCTGCTGATATTTATACATACAAGTACAAAGGAATATGGATTTGTTTGACTATACTGTCAAGAGGTGAAATCCTAGCCCTGTTTATTTCTGAAGCACGCTCTTGTGTTGTGCCTGTATTTTGTTTGCTATTGTTAATTTCTGCAGCTAGTAAAGTTATTCTATGATGTTGCGGAGTTATATAAATGTGGTTTAGTTCAGAAAATACTGAGTATTTTTGCGAAATGTTTGAGTTGTTCATGGTTTTGTGTGACAGTTACATGAATGTGTATCTATTTTTTGGGACAGAATACTTTAGAGAGTGATTGTATGTGGGCAAGCTAAATTTAATATCTTGCATCAAATGACAGCCCTTTCAGGAAATTATGTCAACTTTGGCGTGTTTGAACTATATGGTGACAGAGCTCTGTCTGACGCTCTTGATACTGCTCTAAAGATGACACTGTCAATTCCTATGTCAGATATATTGGCTTATAGGAAGGTATGAAAACTATTTTCTTGCAATATTAGTCATATGTACACATCAAATTAAATTTGCAATAATAAAATGAAGGATATAAAGCTAAATGATTGCATGGATAAAATTTTCTTAAAAAAATCTTTTTATGAAGTTGAAAGAAGCTTAGTTGTGTTGAATGGTCAATTGCCAATCTCTCTTTTGAATGGTAAAGATTTATTAGGGTGTGGGTTTAGAGCCTAATTCAACCGCAGAATTGGTATGCATGGTGAGAATTGTCCCCCAATTATATGTTATATTTTGGTCATTTCTCTTGTTAATGTGATACTAAAACGCCACCCTTGAGGTTGCAATTAAGTTAACCACCTAATAGGCCTCAACTACAGGATCTCAGGGTAATCACAATTAAGGTGACTTTCAACCACTTCCTCATTCCCAAGATTTCCAGCCTGGAACATGGCAAAATGCTGGTGGGTCCAGCAATGGATATAGAATAGGTTTTGATACCGTCTTACAATGTGACAAAACCAGTTTATAAGTTAAAGGTTGTCTTTCACTTATATACTATATTTTGCCCGTAGTTGGTGAGAGACTAAACCATCACTCTTGAGATTGCAATTAAGGCTGCACCATTGAAACCACAACTAACTGAGCTACAAGTGTATAATTAAGACGACTTTTTTAACAAGATTAAAAATAGATATACCAGAAGATAGTGAAACAAATATCCCATACCTTTGCTGTTTACTAAATTACTACAATGAGCTATGCATTTTCTAAAGCAAAGATATTTTTATGCTAGAGGGTGAGAAATATTCAAGTCTTAGAATTTGAGTCTAGGCCTGAGCTAACCCAAAAGCTGGCTAATGAGGTGAGGTTCTTCAAAATTTCTGATTCAGGAGGAGCCTTCACCGCATGGCTTAAACTTTAGGTTGCTGATTGATATGGTATCAAAGTGCTCCATGACCAAGTGATTGAGTTTTACCCTTTCTTCCTCTATTTTAAATAAAAGTTGGGTTTCAGGACAATGCCCAGTGGTTTACGCATTATCCGCACTAAGCCCAATTGGCTCTTGCCTGAGGAAACATGTTAACTATAAAACCATCCGTGAGCCTTCATAGTTTGTATAGGTTCTATTTATCTCAGTCCTGAATTATTTGTTGGCTTAGATTTCTATCAGGTTGCCAAATACTGTTACAGTGAATCACACTTAGTTTTCGCTTTTATGCAGCTAACAAGGGCTTATTTTGCATTCTTGGAAGTTTTGTTCAATAGCCACATCACTTTTGTATTAAACTTGGATACAAACACCTTTATGCATATGGTTGGCTCCCTTGAATCTGGACTTAAAGGGTTGGATACAAGTATCTCATCACAGGTTATGGCTACAAAATCTCATATCCGTCTTCCCATTTTCAGGCTAAAGGACTTTTTCCATAGAATTTTTTACGAGATTATATTATTGTAAACAATATGTTTTTGGTTTGTAACTGCCTTTGTCCAAATCTTCTACTTTCTGATTACAGTGTGCATCTGCTGTTGATAATTTGGCTGCCTTCTATTTTAACAACATCACCATGGGGGAGGCTCCAAATTTGCCTGCATCTGTCAACCTTGCTCGTCATATTGCAGAATGTCCCAATCTGTTTCCAGAAGTAAACATTTATTTTAATATTTTACTGTTCACAATCTGTTAAAATTTCACAATTTTTGCACTAACTTTTTATAAATTTATTTTTCTGGAATCTGGAAAAATTAAGGTGCAGTTAATACCATTATGTCATCATTTTAGTCCTAAAATTTCACTTGGTGAAAACCTTCACTGATTTATCTGTTGTGTGTATAACTTGTTCAGCATACTCGAGAAAGAAAACTACCATTTTATTTTATGAAATATGCTCATATTCATTTTTCCTACCATGAAACTGGGAACGAGGGACAATTAGTTAAGGTTATTTGACTTGGGTGTCTCTCTTTTGCATGCCAAGATCTTGAAGACCCTATTTGAGATCATATTGTTTGAAGACTGTGGAAACCAATGGAGTCTGAGCAGGCCAATGTTGAGCTTGATACTCATTAATGAGCAGGTAGTGAATCTTTTCAATCTGTGTTCTATTTTCATAAAAATTTCTGCTGACAGTTGTACATATATTATTTAACAAGCTTTGGTAAATAATATATATACTCCAACTTGAAGTTGAGTGTAATATTAATTTGCATTTATTGCCTAACTAATCAGTACTCCAGACTAGGAGTTGAGTCTTCATGTAATTATTCATTTATCTAGCATAAAATGCAATTATATATTGATTTGCCTGACAATTGTAGCCACATTTTCTGTTTGTTTTGTGACACAATCAAGTTATAGACTGAGTTTCTATTTACGTGCAGATATTCTCTGATCTGAAAGCTCGAATCTTGTCATCACAGGTATTTTCCTTCTTAGTTAGTGTAATCTGAAAGTTGGGCTATAAAATTTTGTGGTGTTTTTTTATCTGGACTACAGATCAGGTCTTGAATCATAGGGCTAATTCAGCCTCTCGTTTTCCACAATTAAGAAAAAGAAACTCAAAGATAGTAAATATTGGTTCACATACGAGGCACTGATGGTAGTTATTGTGTCGATCTCACTCTCTACTTTAGCGTACATCAAAGTGGTGACAATAACTTGCTATTAAGTGGTTCAGTTTAGTTGTTGTTATAATATCTTACATGTTTTTGGGTGGCTAGAACCATGAGTTGTGTTTTTCCACTCTGCATGCGTTGCATGACTAGGGTTCGTTAATTTTTGCAGCCAATGGATCAGCATCAGCGGCTATCATCATGCTTCGATAAACTCATGGCAGATGTTACTCTGAGCATAGATTCCAAGAACAGGGACAAGTTTACTCAAAATCTTACCGTATTTCGGCATGAATTCCGTGCCAAATAATTCAATTTATACAAGTATATATGAGAATATTTTGTGTCTGTATATTGTCTGTTTGGAGAATCTGCTTCCATCTTTTCTGGTGGTACCTTGGACCTATCATGGAAGAAAGAACCGCATTATGCGATTTCTTCGTTTTGGTCTTGCATGTAAGAAGTGTATTCTTTGTAATTACTGTTCATGCAGTGTGGACGATAGCTGTATACTTTTGGTGGTACCAGATAACTCTTTATACACCTCAGGTTTGGATGACTCATTGTTCGAAGATGAAGGAGAGAAGATTTTGAAGATTTAAGGATGTGATTAGTACAAAAGGTCATGGCTAAATTAGTGGAGGGATGGATAAAACGGAACCACCTGAAATGTAGAGTGATTGAGTTAGATATATTCTTTTTAGAACTCATGTATATTATTATCGATGATATTCGTTTAGAAACATGCTAGATATTATTTGATATCTTGTATAATTGATTTCATTGTACCTCTATTCTAAACCAACAAAAAAAGGGAAAGATGTGTTTAGATGGATAGAATTATATAAGAGAAATGGTCATTTTGTTCTCAATCTTTTGAAATCTTAAAACATCGTTTTGTGACTAATTAACCAGATTAGAGACTTTTTTTTTTTTGCGGCTTAACATAATATCTGGAAAAAGGAAAAAAAAAAAAAAGAAGATAACACCATTATTAGGTTGTGTCATGCAAGATTTAGTTGCAGAGGAGAAGGTTTTATTTTGCATTAGCCAACGTGTATATGCTAAAGTGTAATTTTATAGTTTTTCTTTCCCTTCTTCTATAACTTTATAGTGTAATTCATATGCCTGATTAAATATACTCAGTTGAGAGGCATGGTATTAGTAAAGTGTGTGTGTGTGTGTTTTGTTTCGTTGAATTTTTTGCTTTTATCAACTTTTTTTTATGCAGTTATGTGAAATCTGTATAGGATATGCTTTCTTTCATCTAATGTCGCTTTCTTGGTCTCATTTTCATTTTCTACGTTTATAATCCATAAATTTGGAAATTCTTTAGTTTGCATAAATTATGTGCAAGTAAAAATCGATGAGTACTATACGTATTAATTAATAAAACTAAAATGTAAAATACTTATTGTAAATAAATTGTCTTAGAGTAAAACACAAATTATTTAAGTAATTAAAAATATTTAATAATATGCATTGGATGTTGGCTTCGTACATAATGCAGTGTTGAAAAAGTTTGAACTATTTTAATTTTGTTAGAGTTTTTATTTTTACATTAGTTTGATGGGATATATATTAATATTATAAAGAAAAATCAACAAAATACTAATACTATAAGGAGAAGTAATCTTTATATAATAAATATGTATACATTTTTGTACAAACAGATAAAAGAAAAGAAAGTGTGATAGAAAATGATAAATGTGGTACGAATAATGATGAGAAAAAAAAAATCTTCTTAGTTAGAGTCATAATAAAAATGTAGCGAGGAAATCTGTTATAAAGAAGTTATATATTCAATTAAACCTTAAAAATTCTATATTTATTTCTCTTGTCATGCAATTTATTTGCAACTGCAATTATAGTTGTGAAACACATGAGCTGCAGAAGAAAAAGAAAAAAAAAAAAAAAAAGAGGTTGAGTAAGAGTCGTTTATTTTAAATTACTTGTATGTATCTGAGTACATGTAGTATATATGTGATATTGAATGGTAATGAGAATTTGGAAGTGCATGGACATGGGTGATGGAGCAAAGCCCATGGAAGACGATACCGCTAGTGCTTCGTGTCACTGTGGTTTTACCTCTGAAGAGGACCATGTCTGGTGCAGTTTCCTTGAACTAGAACACATTCATACTAATAGTGTTCTCGAGGATCCTCATGTTATGTTCTTTCCTCATTTTTTCTATTATAACCACTTACCAAATTGCCTTTATCAAATTACAAATTTTCATGTCTTCAGCAGATACAGTGTCTGGAGATACCACCTCCAAACCAAAATCAAAACCAAGGGGTGATATAATTAATTACTTACTGAAGCTTTAATTTGAATGTAATAGCATTTTTTCTTCAGTTAAGCAATTTGCATGCTGGATTGCTCTAGGTCGCAATAGAAATGGAATGCGAATATGAATCACACCGAGCAGCTTCGTTAAGCAGGTTCCGCCAAAAGAGGAATCGAAGATGCTTTGCTAATAAAATTAGATACAGGACACGCCAAGAAGCTACTCTCAGGTGAGGTCAGATCAGATCAGTCTCATTAAGTTTTGCCTTATTCAATCTGAGAATTTTGAATCTTCATTTTCTTGTTTGTTCATCTTATTCATGTACCTTACCATTAACTAATTGCTATATGTAGGGTACATCGTAGTAAGAGCCAGCTTATTTTGTCCAAAATCCAGGAGTCAGGCCTAGATATCATTCACTCAGAAATTTTGTGAGTTCCTCTTAACTTTTTATTCTGCCCTTCACACTGTCTTCAATTTCTGCTGCTTTTATTTCATTTGAATTCTTTCCCAGTTTCATTAGAAGTTTTCATTTTGGCCCAATTCTTGGAGCTCAAAAGTTCCAAAGCCATTTATCTAATAAGGAGATCTTTTCTCAAATATCTTTTAAAAGGAACAATGTTTGGTAAAATAAGGCACCAATATTATCTAAAATTTATTATTTGTGCTTTTATTTTAACAATTGTAAATGATCTGATTTGTTAGATGCAGGAATTGTGGCATTAGCTCACAATGCACCCCTATGATGAGACGAGGACCATCTGGGCCAGGAACACTTTGCAACGCCTGTGGGCTTTCTTGGGCAAACAGGGTAAGTTTTCTTCAATTCACCTTTTTTTCATGTTCACAGACATCTCACAAATAACTTATATTCTGTTGACCTTACTTTCTCAGGGTGTCTTCAACATAAGAAAGCAGTTTAATTCAAGTAAAAGGAATAATAATATATCAGAATGATAAGTATCTGTTGGAGGGACAGAATAGTCTGTGGAATAAAATGTTGTTTAATATCAATTCAATTAAATACATAGATATCAATATATTCTTTCTAAAAAATAATATATAAACATGTATTTAAGAAACATTTGCTACTCATGTATACATTAAAAGATTGTACAAATATTCACTATGACCATTTTTTTAATCATTATATTATTTTTTCTAAAAAAGTAACTTAAATACCAAGTTTATGTTGTTTTATAAGATGATATTGTTAAAAAGATAACAAGATAATTTAAATAAGCTATATTTGTATTTCAATGAGTTCTTTTTCTATTGTTAAAAATACTGCAAGGTAATCGATAAAAAGAATCAACAAAATATGGTTTTCGCTTTACTTTTTATTTTATTTTATTTTTTCACATACTTGTGTTTTTTTGTTTGGGAAAAGGTATCTTTAACATTTCAACAATCTCAGAATATTTTAATATATATATAAATTATATAAGGAGAGAGGGGGAATGTGGTATCTGGTGGCGAGAGGGTAAGGTTTTGATGTTAATTTGAGAAACAGAGTCTTATCTCTGAGTGGCATATCTGATCTCATCAACTTCGCATTCGTCTCTAATGGCTGTTTCGGCTATCACTGGAGCGAGGGTAACCCTAGGGATGCCTCTTTCCTCTCCCACACTCACACGAAGAACACCTCCTCCCTCGCTCGTTATGGCCGTCTCCGTTGACCACAAGACCGACAAAAAACTCACTCTTACCAAGTCCGAGGAGGCTTTCGCAGCTGCCAAGGTACGATAATTCTTCCTCTGCAATTGGAATCACATTCAATGGTTTTATTTGATTTTGATTTCGATTTTGATTCTGATGTTAGGAGTTGTTGCCTGGAGGTGTGAACTCCCCAGTTCGTGCCTTCAAATCGGTGGGTGGCCAACCAATTGTGATTGATTCAGTGAAAGGGTGTCGCATGTGGGACATCGATGGAAATGAGTACATTGACTACGTCGGTTCTTGGGGTCCTGCTATTATTGGTCACGCTGATGATCAGGTAAGAACCAACCTTCCCGTTTTCCATTTATTCGTTTATAAATTTTAATACAAAAGAAAATTGGGTTATGTTGTAATATGTTACTAGTGGTTCAAGTTCTGAAGATGGAACCGTGTTAAATACACTCAGAATGAGATTCTTAAAACACCGTAAAAAAAAGAAAAAAAAAGTAGGGTGATGTTAAAGGATTTAATTAAAATGGACTGTCAGTTCCAAGGCTTTTTCGATTAGGTTATTTTTTCTTAGTGACAGAGTAAAGGTCACTCACTACATTGGCTGAATGAAAATTAAAGTTCGTATGTGTTGGAATCACATTGGCAGGTGCTTGCAGCTCTAGGTGAAACCATGAAGAAAGGAACCAGCTTTGGTGCACCCTGTTTGTTGGAAAACACTTTGGCTGAGCTGGTTATCGATGCCGTCCCTAGCATTGAAATGGTTCGGTTTGTCAATTCAGGCACAGAAGCTTGCATGGGTGCGCTCCGTCTTGCACGTGCTTATACTGGACAGGAGAAGATCATCAAGTTTGAGGGGTGTTATCATGGCCACGCAGATCCTTTTCTTGTTAAGGCTGGTAGTGGAGTTGCCACCTTAGGACTTCCTGATTCCCCTGGTGTCCCCAAAGCTGCCACGTATGAAACCCTTACAGCCCCCTACAATGACATCTTGGCCGTTGAGAAGCTCTTTGAGGATAACAAGGGAGAAATTGCTGCCGTTTTCCTGGAACCTGTTGTTGGAAACGCTGGTTTCATTGTTCCTACACCTGAATTTCTTAATTTCTTGCGCAAAATCACCAAAGAGAACAATGCCCTTCTTGTTTTTGATGAAGTTATGACCGGATTTCGATTGTCATATGGAGGTGCTCAAGAGTATTTTGGTATAACTCCTGATTTAACAACTCTAGGAAAGATCATTGGTGGAGGTCTGCCGGTGGGCGCTTATGGTGGGAGGAGGGATATTATGGAGATGGTGGCACCAGCTGGCCCAATGTACCAGGCTGGGACTTTGAGTGGGAACCCTTTGGCCATGACTGCAGGCATACACACCCTGCAGCGTATTAAGGAGCCAGGAACTTACGAGTACTTGGACAAAGTCACAGGTGAGCTTGTTCAGGGCATTATTGAAGCTGGGAAGAGGGCAGGCCATGCAATATGTGGTGGGCATATAAGTGGGATGTTTGGGTTTTTCTTCACAGAAGGACCTGTGTATAATTTTGCAGATGCTAAGAAGAGTGACACTGCCAAGTTTGCCAGGTTCTTTTGGGGAATGCTGGCAGAAGGTGTCTATTTGGCACCTTCCCAGTTTGAGGCTGGCTTCACCAGCTTGGCACATACTTCTGATGACATTAAAAAGACAATCGCCGCTGCTGAGAAAGTTTTCAGAGAGATCTGAATGTTACATTTTTTTTCGTTGCAAATTTAGAATTTGGAGAGTGAATTTTGTAGGTCACTTTAGATTATTGTTATGGCAATTGCTTTCGTTTGTATCTGTATTATTTTCCAATCCTGTGTATCTACCCAGTGTATTATCATGAGCTGTAAGCCACTTGAATTTGAAGCTTGTAAGCATTCGAATTCATTGTTTAACTCCTAATTGTAGTGCCACATGTTATCTCATTAATACGCGTATATTGTGGATTATGCATTAGATGTCAGGATACATCTTTGTGGACTACATACTTTCAGGGTGGAAATATGCAGATAATTATCTTTATACTAGATAAATTGAAGATAGATTTGATTAATTGAACTTATTTTGAGCTCTTTTTAATCCACTGCTGAGACTATTTAGGAACCATTGATGAACCTTATTTAATGGATGGATCAACTTGAACAAGACCTCCCTATTATAAAAGAAGCAAACAGATAGTACTATCTAACATTTTTCTGTTGCCTACAGAGGAGGGGCTGTTAATGAATATTTTTTTATTTAATATTACCAAAATGCATAACTTTTAGATTAAATTGGGAAATTTGTGTAAGCTATTCATTAAAACTATTCTCATGGTATGCATTTTTATTTCTCTTACGACAATTATTAGCATGAGCCTAGTTACATAATGTTTGATTAACAAGGGTTCTTTCTTTATTCGCCGTTTGAGAGCGAGTATAGTTGACACGAGTGCCTCTCTAAAATTCCCCCAGCATCGATTTCCAAGTTCTATAAATCTACAAAATAGTGCATTCAGGTTCCAGAAAACGTCTATGTACTACAATACTCATTAGGTTGAATGTTTCTTGCAAACGTTGGGCAAATTTTTTTATTTTTCGACTAAATGGCAGCCCCTTGAAAATAATTAGCTGTTGTATTATGCGGAGGGTTTTTCAGGAAGGCCACAAGCAAGGCACTTTTATGTCAGAATGGAACAAAGCCATGGGTTTTTTTAAGGTAAATTGTGTTCCGTTGTCTTTATTTTTACAAATATTTAAAGCAAATACTTTTATTTTTTGTGTTCTCAAGTTCTACTCCCAACATATTTTTTTCTACCACCGCATTACCCTGGCCATCCATAATAGAAACCAAACAAGATGAAGCAAAACAGGAAAGATAAAGAAAACTCTTCGATATAGTTTGAGCCTATGATATTTATATGACAACCTCCAATGTATCGCAACCTTCACATGAAATGTACAATGCAGTTAAATTAAATTTTGTCTTCATACAAAATTTTGGTTTCAATCTGCAGCCCCTGTCAAGATGCTCCGTGTGGACTTCAGCCAGCCGATCTCGCACAAAGTCCAAAGTAAGCTGGATCACAAAAGAAAAAAAAAAATGATGGTTATAATAAGTGTCTAAATAAAGCCGAAGTGTAAGAGCAGATGTAGTTTAGCTTATAAATTATATCGTCATGCATGTGTGTGAGTGTAGATATATATTCAATAAAGAAATATTGAGACGATTACAAAATATTATACTTCTTTCAAAATCCCAAAGACCAAGTATCCTCAAATATCTCAATATTTTATCACGGCTGTATAGACTAAACTTAACAATAAAGAAAACGAATATATACGAAAACCGATTCTCCTCTGCAAGAGATGACCGATTCTCCTCTACAAGAGATGAGATGTTACAGTGTGTGAGATGCTTTGATTGGATGTTACATCAAACAAGTGAAAGAAAGGAACTTGTTAATTTTATGCTTTCTTTACCTACATTTACCATTAGCCAATGTTTAGATGTTATTAATTTCCTTTTAATACCTTGTTAACAACTTAAAATTAAAAAATAAAATAAAATAAAATAGAATTGACCTTTCGAGTAACATGTATGATAAATATCTTCGTACTTAAGATATTTTAGAATATGCAATATGGAAGATATTCTAAGATATAATAAGTTATTTTCCGTAAATGTTAACCGTACAGAGAGTTGGAATCAACCCAGTACAGAAACAAATTCGGTTGGAAGATATTGACAATTATCAGATGTTAGCATGTGCAAATAGTGTACTTAACAAGGGAGCTATGCGATCTCAGTAAAATTACAGAATCCTAGATGTTCTATTTCATGGCCAGAAATACCATAGAAAACATAGCACTAAGGTAGCAAATATAAGTACCTCACTAGCTTTGTTTAGTTGAAGTTCACAACGAGAGCAGTATATAAGATTGTGACTATCTTTGAGCTCTCCTTGCTTACAAATGGGACACCAAATCTCTTTCCCATATGCCTATTACCAATTTTAATACTCAAATCAGAGACTTCATGCCAATTAAAGAAAAAAAAAATAAGCTTGCCTCGAAAATAGTATTAAAACACTACAAATAAGCACGTTTTTTTTATAACATATCACAGATTCTGTACTCGGCGGCAACGAGGAAATGTCACTGATTGTGATGTGATCTGAGAAGCCAGTGCACAGAAATGACCATAGGATACTCAAGATTTGGTTTATGTTACAGATACAGATGCAGATGTTGGCAGCAAAAATAACATGTTTGGGTAGCAGTGACTGAAGAAAGGTATAGCCGCAAAATCAAAATGTAAGACTACTGTTATTGAGAGATGCCAATATCTAATTAGAAGATAACTAGGGAAACTATCATGCTTTAAATCGTGTACCTCATCTTCATTTAGCTGCATATGCTCAAAAACTGCACGAGCCAGGTACTCATCCACTTCATCTTCCCAAGTTTCAATATCACTTTCTAACTCTGCAGGGAGAGAGAGGTATTAAAAAAACAGGTGCAAGTTAACACAACTTGAATAGCAAAGTAGAACTACAGGTAAATGTCCCTTTTCCACCATTTTCTTCTGTTTCCATATACTCATCAGGCACAATCATTCACACAGATGCATAATACAGCCACATGAGTCATAGAACATAATATAATTATATGTGATTTGCATATAATTGAGAGTGAGTTGCTTGCTTACCTTGTGGTTGGGATTTGAGGTCTTCATAAAAGATCTTTTGCATTTCTAAGAGTATTTCTTGATATTGTTCCGGGCTAGTGGTGAGAGGAGAACTTTCATACTCCCATAACACCTCATCCCTTCGTTTCATCTTGTGAAATTCATCGGAAACAATATCTTCCAATGCAACACTCACAGCATCATTCTGCTGTTGCTGTTCATTGCATCTGAATTTCCAGAGGAGGCGAGTTCGGTCCTCTCGCACCCTTTTGCAGCAGTTCTCCCTCAACTGCCAATCGCACCCAAGTTCTCTCCCTTAAGCCGTGTTTGGAATGAAAATAGAAAAAGGGAATGAAGAAAAGCTGACCTTTTGTTTCCATAATACATATTTGTTGAACGGAGAATCGGATTTCAGAGAGGGTCGCGTGGTGCTTGCGTTCTGCTTCTCGCTTCCGTCTTCTCCTTCCTCCATCTCTCTCTTCCCCGCTAGGTTCGGTTTTCTCTTCTCTTTTTTATCTCCTTCCACTCTCCCTATTTTTAAGGAAACTGTCACCCAAAATTTTAAATTTCAATTGTGTGCTCTTTATTTAAATAAAAAATGTAATTAAATATACGATTTATTTAAATTTCATTTTCTATTAAATAATTGTCACTATTAACTACTTTCTTTACTATAAACCAAAGAGAGGTCTACCTAAAGCTATAGTTTTTTTTAATACAACTTAAACCCTAGAATATATATATAAATAAATATTTATAATAAGGAAGTCAAAATAAACTTTGTAGTCAAAATAACAAGAAAGACTTAAACTTGTTGGATAGAATCTTTCAGACAAGTACGAAGAGTGGGTTGAAGATTTTATATCAATTAAAGATTAAATCTTTGAAAAATTTATAAATAAATACAAATTCTAATTTATAAATAAGTTTTATAAGATTGATGGTTTACTTAAAAAATAATAAAAAATGTCAATAAAATTAATTGAAATATTTATAACAAGAAAAAATACAACAAAAATAAAAAAAAGAAAAAAAAATATCAATAATTTTATTCAAACATAAAATCCAACTAAATACAAAGTATTTTTATACTATCAAAAGCAAAAACAAGATAAAACGAGACAAATTTCATCCAGATTTATAACAAATTTAGAATAAAAATTATAATTTATAAAATAAAAATAATCTTATTTTATTTCAAAATCTAATTACTTAAAATAATCATTAGCTCCTTATAAGTATGATCAATAACTCATTATAAGTATGATCAAAAATTTTAAATAGATAAAATTTATAGGAAAAAATAGAAAAATAAGAGAAAAAAATATTTTTTGAAAGAGAAAAGGAGAAGAATTGAGAAAATAAATTATTTTAGCAGTTAAGGTTTTTAATAGTTATTTGCTAATCCCAATAGATGTTATTCCCTTCTATGAAAACCATCTTATTTTATAAAATTCTTATTTTTATTAAATAATTACATTCAAGTATTATTAACAACACAACTGAATAATTTCACAACTGAATAATTCAAATATTAATTATTATTATTCATAATACTTGATAATTATAAAATTAGTTTTAATAATCTTGACAAATTATTATTTGTTATTTAAATATTAAATATTAATTGACTATACTAATAACTCAACTTAATATTTAAATATTGTTATTTAATTTATCCTTCAAATTATTATTATTATTATTAACAATACTTGATAAATATAAAATTAGTTTTAATAATCTTAACAATTTTTTTGAATTGATCCTAAATTCAAATTCAGATGAAATAGATTTTTAACAATTTTTAAGTAATAATTTAATATTAATGTAATTAATATAGTATTACTTCTTTAATTAAAGGTAAAAGCAAAAATATCAGGATAATTAACACTTTATTCCTATTTAAATTTTGCTATATAAGGGATCTAAACATAAACGCCACAAAGATAATATGATCGTTCAAAATTGCCGGGAGGAATGAAAAAGAAATAAACTATTTTTGAAATTTTCATTACTTAAAATTTATTTACGAAGCAATTAAACATTTGCACGTTAAAAAACATACGTGTGGATGGACCCGAATACCCGATCCAGCCGCATCTTAATTATGAATTAGTAACAATGCATTAGTTTATGGTAAAAGGAGAAGGAAAAGAGGATGCACTTTCTCTCTCTTTGAATTCTAATTCAACTCTTCTCTTTCTCTTTCTCTCTGTCTTCTGTCGAAGACAAGGAAGTAGTAGAAGCAGTTAGAGAAAGATGCTCGAGAATCTTCAGGCTGCTCCGCCGACGGAATCCGCCCCCGTCGTCAAGCGCTATGCTCCTCCCAACCAGAGGTTTTTTCTATCATTAATTATATATTATTACTTCAATTACGTTACCCACTTTCCTCAATTCCTAATATTTCCCATTCCTTTTTTTTGCAGGAACCGTTCTGCCAACAGGCGCAAATCATCTGGTCAGTTCACTCCTATGTTTCTTCCAATCAATTGATCCTTTTATATCTATTTGGATGTCTAAATCACATGCCTTCTCTTATTTATTACTGCCATTCCAAATGGGTGTTTACTAATGTCAAACAGTTATAGTCCCTTTTCGCCTAATGAGCAGTAGTTTGTGTCTTTATTTTACTCCTGAAGTCGATCCCTTCCTTATTAGTTGCACAGCACCTTTCGGTTGCAAATTTTATTTGCTATAGCTCAATTACTTCCCTTATAGTGTTTATCTTTTGTCCATACAATGGGAAGTAAATAAGTTAAATCCAGTGTTCCTAGTTTGGGATTTTTCCTGATTTCAAATACCATCCTATAGTTTAAACTTTATTCCCTAACATATCCATCTTTAGCACATGAAAGTGTAGCATAAAACTAGTCAGTTTGAGGAAGCTCAACAATAAATATGACACCTTTTACCCTTTTTCACACATACATGCACCCCTCATCCCTCACACATAGTCATTCTGTGAAAAAAATATATAAAAAATGGAATAGGTTGGTTATATGGTAATAGAATGAATCTCAGGAGGAAATTGGACAAAGTTTGAACAACAAGGTGGGACATTGAAATGGGGACAAACTGCAGGGTGAGGAAATGAATATAAGTCAGACACAACATAATATAATGAAGTTAGCTTTGCTCACCCTATACATGCATGAAGTTATGAGTTTATACAAAGAAAAAGAGCAGGCTTAAGCCGTGTTCGCTCCTTTTAACTCTTACTTCATATATCTTAATTTTATAGTGTTTACGAAATAACTTCAAACACTAATTATTTTCTTCTGCAATTCAAAATATTGTCAATCTAACATTTTTTTTCATTAAAAATCTAAAGGCTAGAAATGAATTTTGAAAAGGCCAAATATAAACTGAGTCACATCCATCCCTGTTGACAACGGACTAATGGCACCAGTGTTGGTTTCAGCCTTTGGGCCTTGTCTTATGGGACAGATTTTAAAAGAAATATCACATGAGAATAACTGCGAGTTACCCTTGGTCATCTGGTTTGCAAAACATATATGGTTAAATTGTTGAAAAGTTGAGAGGAAGTCTCCATACTTACTCAAGGTGCCACGGAACTTCTTTACTTTTTTAATTTTAGTGCTATGTTCTCGATTAAGGTACTTACTTTTTACAGTGACTGGAGCAAAAATTAAGGAAAGAAAAATATAATACTTGTTTCAGTGACCTTCCTTAATGACAAACCACTAATCTCATTTGCATATTTCACACTGAGAAATGGCAAAAGCTTTTGGCACATTTTCTGTTAGCCCCCATTTTATTTAGTTTGTTTCTAACTTCTAGTGGTTTGGTTTTAATTAACTTATGTTAGTCCCCATTTTATTTATGTAGATCGTCTTGATCGGACAAACAGTGTTGGGACTGAGTTAGAAAAGAATCAAGTTGTTTCTTCAAGAAATGTTCATATTCCAGATCACGGAGATGCTGGTAGCAGTAATCTTCTTAACGAAAATCACTATTCAAGATTCGTAGCTTTAGAAGGGTGTAGTTCCAGTGCAGCTTCCCAGCTTCTTAATGATCGTAAGTTTATCCAAACTTTTCTTGAAAAACTTGCATATATTGAGAAATTTAATATTCTTTCACTTTTTCTTATAATCTTACTTGAAACATTGCTGTTAGTCTGTCCGTGGCAAATGACAATTGCTTTCAATTAGCAAGCATAGGTTTAACATCTGTAGATTTTTGGGGCATATGGATCATTATGGTTTCAATGAGCTTGTTGGTGGAATGGGAATGCCTAAGGCCCAGTTTTATTTTTATCTAATGTGGTTTATGCTCACCTATTCCTGTTGGAGTCCAGAACTGTTTAGTTTGCATTCCATTGATTTGTTTCAGACTCATCCTCAATAAATAAAAGGAGGTTGAGCAATTATAGTCAGGGCAGTTAGTGAATAGCTAAGTGCAAGGTTGGTAGTAGCAGTTAGGCAACAGGAAGTAGGAAATAATGTAAAAAGAGGATATTGTGTATGTCAGAAACTGAGAGTCGGCAGAGCCTTTAGGTCTGTCAAAAACCAGGAAGTGTCACTAGGAGAGAATTCAGACCCTTGTATACACTAGTCCTCAGATCAATTATCACATTCATACCGTTCAAGGCATTCATTCTGTCATAAAATTTCCTACCTTGTTGAGAATCATTTTTGTTGTGTTATTATCTTACTATTGTACAACTATGTTTCCTAATTCCTTTTTACTGAGCAGATATGTATATCATGTCATTATAAAACAAAATCCAAAATTAAAGAAATTCATGACATGATAAATAACAAAAGTTCTTACACACACGAACACCATCCATCTAGGAGCAATAGGAACATAGTATTGAAGTCAAAGAATGAAGTTGATTGCGAAACTAGAATATTGTCACTAGTTATTTTCAGAAAAGGTTGTGTTAGTTTAGAGTGGCTCAGTCAAGGATATGTTTGCTCCCCTACTCTGACCATAGGTTGCAAGTAGGATTCTTCTGCATCAAGATCCATGACTCGATCATAATTGAATGTTCATAATTAATTGGTATTAGAGGCATGTTAGTTGACAGAGGGGAAGTTAGCAGCAAAGTTAGACGACTTCATGGAGTACCGTATCTTAGGCAACATGCTATTGTGCTTCAAGAAATGAATATAGAATCAACAAGTTATGAATATGAATATATTCTTCAATTGTGCTTCTTTTACCGCCACTCAAACAACTTAGGAACTAAAGAGGAGCCCATAAATAAGCTAGATGGAGATAGTAATAAGGGCAAGAATGACTGAAAGAAGAGCTAAAGGGCCTGTGTTACAATAGTGATGAAGTTTAAGTAGTGGGGATAAATCTAAAAGGTTGTTTTGAATTCAAGTACTTTAGAGGATAGTAACCCAGTTGCAGGGAACCTCTGGTTCAATTTTAGACAATTTATCTTGAGCTTGAGGACCCAGTCAAAGTCGAGGCAAGGAGTAATGAGGTGGACCACTATTAGGATTACTACCGTATCTCTTACTAAAATCATGAACTACTTTAGCTTATTTTGTTTCCTCATATCAATAAGATGTGCAAATCACAGATGTTTGATTTTAGATCCTTAGCATTATTATTTTTACTTGCATAATTGATAGTTTTGATCCTAATACATAGGGATCTCTTTATTGTTTGTTTTATCAATTAGGATAATTGTTAGATATGATCCTCTTAATTAGAGATCTTTTTGTAGGCTGAAAAAGTTGATATAGAAGTCCAGTTGGGTGCAAATATATCTACACTATGAAGTCTACTCGAAAATTTAGCATTAAGTACCATGATACATATGCACCAATGGCAAAAATGAACACAATCATAGAGTGATAGAGACTTGGGTATTATGGGGTGCCTAACTCCCACATCAAGTAGTATGGGATATTTGAGGGTGTATTTTAATGTTTGGTTCTCCCCCTTAATTGCCAGCTTTTAAGGGTGCCCCAAGTGCTTGAGTTAGTATCAATTGGTACCAAAGCTAGTTTCTGGTATCCGAAAAATGCTCTGCTGCCTATATAGATATTTAAGTAATAAGTACTTGATTCTCCTCCCTTCAACAACTGACTTTTGAGAGTTGGTTTCCTAAATGGTCGAGTTCTTATACATAATTGACCTCACTTGGTGTTGCAGACTTATTGGAAGAATTGTATAGCGGTGACATTGATAAAAGGAAAGCATGGATTTAATCTATATATTATGTCACTACCTTTGTACAGAATATTCATTGGTCAATGTTCAGTCTATCTGTTTCCATAACGAATTATTTTCAATTCTCAAGTCTAAAGCAGTTTCAACATTCTCCTAATTTGTTTTGCTTATTATGAATACGTGTTTTCCCTTTAATTCTATGTCTACATGGTTGCATGCCTTTTGTTGCATTAGAGGTTTTCTTGTCCTCATATTTAACTATTCAGCTCTGCACAACGCATTAAGTTTATTGGATTGCGAAGAGAAAGGGATGGGTGGGTGAGGCTGGAGTTTGTTCATTTACTTACAAGCCCATTATGTTTTCTCTATTTCCGTGGTTAACATAGCCTGTCATTTTTGTTGGTCATAAATTTATGTTTTCAGGTTGGACAGCTGCAATGCAATCCTACAACAATCCCAAAGATTCATCTGGTTAGTGCACAACCATCAAAGATTATATTTTTTCCATTTTATGAACACTGGCCACTTTGTTATAGTATATGGTGACTATGAAACTCAAACTTGTTTTGTATGTTTAAGAAGTTCTTGGTGTACTAAATTGAGGTCATCACCGAAACTATATATATGAAATTATTTGGACTGATTGCTTGTAAGTGTATTTGTACTTAACTACAAACTTAAACGGATGAAAAACTAATATTCTTTGTTTCTGATAATTTCTTCTATCATATAAACCAAAGTAATCCCGCTAATGTAATAAATATGCATATTATTTTGAAGCATCTAATTGAAGTTGTTTATTCCCAATTGGATAAATCTTGTGTCATGTAATGGATGATTAGATATGAAATGAGTGATCTATTATATAAATGAGATGCTTATGAGTGTTTTGGTATAATCAAGTAACTAAAAAGTGTTCTCTTACCTTATACACCAGTTAGCTGTGCTTAATGGTTTTCTTTTTTTTTTTTGGTTCTCCTGAACATCTCCATCGCATGCTGTATCGGTAATTCTGTCTTTTGTTTATGATTTTTATAAACATTTTTGTTGTCCTGTTGATGTATTGCAAGTTGAAGCATCATCCTTTAAACAGTGGAGTTGGCTATTTTTGTTTCTATGTTGCTTTTGGAAATTGGGATCCCTTGTTTGACCATTTTATCACTGCTGTTGATATCATGGACGGCTTTGATAAATACCAGCAATAATAAATTTTGTGCTGCATAAGAACTACTAAGCATGGGATGAAGTCTGGCTTCTAATTTTGTTGCTACTTTACCATTTCAGACAAGCCAGTTATGTATTCAAGTGGGGCGTCAGTGTGGACTCATCAGCAGTTTAGACCTCCTCAGCAGGTAATCACTTTCCCCTACCTTGCCATCACATTTTCTTTCAGGTTATGCACCAGCTCTGAGTGCTTCTTCCTCTTGTGTGTCACAGCAGGACTTCCTGGGAGAACTTCGTCGCCAAATGCACAATGCTAATCCTAATTTCACCACATGATGGCTGACTTGGATGGCTTGTCTAATAAAGTTTTTGGAAGAACGTGATTTTCCGACTGCTTTAAGAACACTTCCATGCTTAGCTACTTCTTGTTTTGTCAAACTCATTACTAATACATGTAACTGAATTTCAGACCATCATCGACCACGCCTCAGTTTGTGTAAATTGGGATGTCGCACAATCAGGATTCCTATTTAAAGATTTATTATGTATTCTTGCAAACTCTTCATTTCTTTATTTATAGAGCCCTCCTTAGTATTCACATTTTTTAGGTCCAAAAAATAAAGAAACTAAAAAACTAAGATACATGAAATATCGGTTTTGTTCATCCAAGCTAAGGAATTTTAGTCGTTGTTTCTGTTGATATCCCAACACATCCAGTAGTAATGATGTTACATAAAATTGACACCTGATTTTTCACTTTTACTTCTAAAGTATTATCTGATTGCCAATGGAAAATTGACTGCTTTTCGAAATTGCAACATTGAATTTGGTTATCATGTGATTAAAAATACTGTATTTTTGTTTTTGTTTTTTTTTTAAATTTTTAATTATATTATTAACATTTAACTGGTAGTTTTTGTTCAATATAACAACTAAATTTCAATTTCCAATTATACAATGAAGTGAATATCTAATGTGTGTTGACATGTTGTAATTAAGAGTGGTGAAGAAGCAATTAAAAACATATATTTAAACTTGCTCCTAACAGTAGGATACTTAAACTCATGGTTCCAGCTATTATGATGGATTTTGTTTCCATATGTTTACTTTTATTAGGAGGCTGACTAAAGTTATGTGTCCAAGGAAATCTACATTTCTATTAAATTTGTTTATGTAATTGATTTGAGGGAGTCAATTTTGTTTCTATAAGATCAATGGTAGAATTAAAAAATATGAAATCAAATCAAATCTATACTTTAAAAACAAAAATAAATAACATCTTTAGCCATATTAAAAAATAAATAACATTTATTTTAAAATAAGTTTAGATTACATGTTAACATCATGTTAATGAGTGTTTATCTGGCATAATTACATCACGTTTTATAACACCGAGAACTAAAAATAATTAATTTAAACTTCAGAGAGATAAAAAAAAAAAAGAATCTTTAACATGAACTAAAATTGATGTTTTCATTTCACATTAACCCAAAAGTAATATTGTTACACGTATATACCTGATTTGATGTACTTATTTATCTTAAAGTATAACTTAAAATTATCTCAAAAAGATATTGATTTAATTTTTAAAGTTCAAATTCGTTAAAATTAACGTGAGATAGGTTATATAAAGTAAGTCCAGAACACTCATAATTTATATATTAGAATAAAATATATAATGATATTTATAAAATGGAGAAAAGAAGGTTATCTGGATTTTATTATCGAAGAGAGTAAGGAAGAAGAGCAGAGAAATGGTGGTTGGGAGAGTTGTTGTTCCCAATCCTCCCTCCAATCTCTTCCACAATCCTTCTTCTGCTTCCACCCTCATACCTCCACACACTCGTCTTCTCTCTTTCTCCGCCGCCGCCTCCGCCGCCTCCTCCTCCTCCTCCTCCTCCGCCAATCGCACTCGCCACACTCCCACTGCCAACTACGACTCCCCCTTCTCAACTTTCGGAAGACTCAAGGTTCAGAAACCCAAGACTCTACACCACAGAAGCAAGGACCGAAGACGCACCCTTCAAGCTGAAGAAGAAGAAGACGAAGAAGACGATAACTATGACGACGACGACGACAATGACTATCACGCTGCCCCCAGAGGCAGACCTTCTCAGTCACGGTCTCGGTCAGGTGGACGAGAACGAGGAGGATGGGATATAATTCCCAGGTTTCCCTCACAAGCCAAATCAACCACCGACACCAACTTCTTCAGTCTCAAGTCATTCAAAGAAATTGGGTGCGCTGACTACATCATTCAATCCCTCCAAAAGATCTTCTTAACGCGCCCTTCCCATGTACAGTCCATGGCGTTTGGTCCTGTTCTTAGCGGAAAGACGTGTGTCATAGCTGACCAAAGTGGTTCTGGAAAGACATTGGCTTATCTTGCACCAATCATTCAGCGTGTTAGACAAGAAGAACTTGAAGGACGTAGTCAATCCTCTTCACAAGCTCCTAGAGTCCTTGTACTCGCACCCACTGCGGAGTTAGCTTCTCAGGTCAAATCCTCCTTATTTTCTCATTAGCTTATTCTTTTTCTTGTTTCAAATCAACCCTTTGAGAGAGGTGTAACTCCGTTGTCCATCTAATGCACTATTGCAGGTCTTGGATAATTGTCGATCCTTGTCAAAATCTGGGGTTCCATTCAAATCTATGGTTGTCACGGGAGGTTTTCGACAAAAGACTCAACTGGAAAATTTACAGCAGGGAGTTGACGTCTTAATAGCTACGCCTGGCCGTTTTTTGTACCTCATGAATGAAGGCTTCTTGCAGTTAACAAATCTAAGATGGTAATTGCTCTCTTATTGATTGAATTGCTTACTACCATTACAGACTTTTACATTTGTTTTCTGTTTTATCATCAAACGGGCAGTGCAACTAATTTCCACTAGTAATATGAGTTTTCTGACACAATGCACAACAATGAAATATGCTTGTGTAACTTGTACTAAGTTGGTTCTTGGATTGCTTGGTCTGGTTGCTGGAGACATATCTTTAGTCTTTGACTCTCGTAGTATGGCATAAGAAAATGGACATAATTTTAATCGTTGTTTAACCTGCGCAACAAAATTGCTCATCGAGATTACACCACATCATCTGGTATCATTATGGCACCAACCTCTGGGAATTGATGTTGAAACTGCATTGATATGGATACTACTCTAGAAAGAGGAGTGAAAAGTGAGAAAGTGATTGTGTATTTGCTATTGATTTAAAGTGGGTTAGGTGGTTCAGTAATCCAAATCAACAGCGAATACACTTGTACTCTTTCACTTCATACTTGTCTTCTTCACTTCAGAGAAGTCAGATTCCCAGGATAAATGTTACTCGGTGTGGTGTGAATACATATCCATCGGGATATCTGACTTTTAAGTTCTATTTTGATATTGTAATATTTTCCTGTTAGTTAATAAAAAAGAAGTACCAGACTCCAATTTCCTTCCTCTACGCGTCCATTTAGGATATTTTATCTGTTTACACTGATTGTGAAATTTATCTTTACTACAATTTGTTTCAGTGCTGTGTTGGATGAGGTAGATATTCTCTTTGGTGATGAGGACTTTGAAGTGGCTCTTCAATGCTTGATCAATTCTTCACCGGTTGACACACAGTATCTATTTGTGACTGCAACTTTACCAAAAAATGTTTTCACCAAATTGGTTGAAGTTTTTCCCGATTGCGAAATGATTATGGGGCCTGGTATGCATCGTATAAGTTCACGCCTTGAAGAGGTCAGGTTTCAGTTGTAACTTTCATTTCTTTCTATTTCATTTTTCTTGGATAGAAGACAACATTACGGAATATCGGAAGACTTATCTATGAATACGGGAAAATTAAATGGCTTTCATGAAATTGAAAAGTCATAATAAAGCCAAAAATTGTTACCTCTCTGAATATTTCACTACTTTGTCATTCATTCCTTATGTGCAATCTATCTGGCCGTTTCATTGCTTCATTTTCGTTCTTCTATAATAGGGGTTTAACAAACTCAGATATAACTCGTAACTCTGTTATATGAGGCTTATGATTAAGTTGTTTTATCTAATGCTAGTTTACAATTATTACCTTGAACGCTGTATACCATTTATATGATATGCTTGAAGTTATTTTTCACTGTCTTTAAGTCTTATAATTTGATACAACCTGTGATCCGTGGTTTAAAAGTTAACTTGGCTATGACATTTTGAATCTCGCGTTTGTAATATTACCATTGCTAGTATCAAGTTATAAAAATGATATCATACACTGTATTATATATTCTGAGGGTGCTGGGTTGTTTTGGTGCTATATCATGTTCTTAGACAACTATAATGCAAATAAATTATTTGTTATGTAACTGATTTCTTTGCCAGACTACCTGTATTTCGAGTCATCAGTTTCGATGTATCTTTATGTGATTATTAATCTTTTCGTTTGTTCAGATTCTAGTAGATTGCAGTGGAGAGGATGGACAAGAAAAAACTCCTGATACAGCATTTTTGAACAAGAAAACTGCACTTCTGCAGCTTGTGGAGGAAAGTCCTGTTCCAAGAACTATTGTGTTCTGCAACAAGGTATTTTTCATTCTGACTTTTGAGACTTATCTTTTGTAATTTTCGTTTCCCATGCGGCATTTGTCCTTTTATTTTGGTTTAATTCTTCATAAAATAAAAATTGCAGATTGAAACATGCAGAAAAGTTGAAAATTCGTTAAAGCGTTTTGATAGAAAAGGAAATCGCACGCAAGTTCTACCCTTCCATGCTGCCATGACACAAGAATCACGGCTTGCTAGCATGGAAGAGTTTACACGTTCTCCATCAAAAGGAGTCTCCCAGTTTATGGTTTGCACCGACAGGTATTTATCTGTGTTAATTCCAAGTTTATCTTTGCCTTTCTGATGTTTTGTTTTGAATGTTAATTTTCACTGGTAAGTGATTATGGTAACTTGTCACAGGGCTTCACGGGGAATAGACTTTGCAGGAGTAGATCATGTCATACTCTTTGACTTCCCACGTGATCCAAGTGAATATGTACGGCGTGTTGGAAGGACGGCCAGAGGTGCGAAGGGAGTAGGAAAGGCTTTTATATTTGTGGTTGGCAAACAAGTATCCCTTGCAAGCAAAATAATGGAAAGAAGTCGGAAGGGTCACCCGCTACATGATGTGCCCTCGGCATATTAGCTGATGAGTGAGTACCTGAAAAGGTTGCTCCCAACTCGACTGTTGAATCATGGAAAGGAGAGCTAGCAGCTGCTCAACCTCTTTTCTCATCCAAACCACCTTATTCAAAGCAACTTGGCTAATGCATAGGTGGCTTATTAGTAGCATATAAGCACAAGGTGGTTTGCAACAGTTGTAGCTAAAACATGACTTACGTTTATTATCGAGATCTTTGAAGTGTGAAATGAAAGATTTTTGCCTACGCTAGTTTTTAGTTGCATTTTCACCTTTCGTAGTTTGCAAAATGTTAACATGAACTCATTTAGTTGATAATGAAACTAGTAATACAAGAAAATTTTGACGTCACTTTGGTCCTGAATTATGGCGGGTCAATTTGATCGTTACGAGATTATTTTGTCCATTATTGTAGGCTCTGTTAATTTTCAATACTTAACAGACCTGCTCGCACGTCATGTTAAGCTTCATGTAAGACGTAGATGTGATTAATATCTACACAAATTTCTCTCATTTGAGACTAAAATGATGGTACATGTAAAGCCAGTTCGGCAAAATCCAAGTCTTTTATGTGGTTAAATATGGGACGATTTTTTCTCTTTTAGAATCTAAATAATATAACTGAAGACACATTCTGGAAAAAAATATTTGACATTTTTTACATTAATAAAAGGTATACATAATATCATAAGTTGTGCTATTCCCTGATTAGAATTGGAATTTTACTTAACAATATCACTTAATTGGATTATTTGTCACCAAATTATTTATTAGGTAATTATTGAGGTAAAAATTCAAATATGATCATGTAAACAAGTTGTCTCTTTGCAACATTTGCTATTTTAAGAAAAAAAAAATACTATTTGTACAGACCAATTTTAATCTTCACACTAATTTATGTTGAATTCATAAATTTGTTTAAGAAAAAAATCAAATAAATATATAAAGTTAATCATTTTTTATTTTGGTTCTTAAATATATGTCTATACTATTATTTAAGTTATTTTTTTACACGTCATATATATATATATTAATTTTAGATTAATATGATTATCAATTTGCACAATTAATTTCTTTAAATTTCCTTTGATTTTAAAGACTAATGTGACTGACAATATTTTTCAGTTTCAAGAATTAAGATAACAGTTTATTCATTATTATTTATTTGTTGAGTGCCAGAATCTTTCTTCCATATGCCATCAATTCAATTTAATAACTGTATATGATGTCTAAATTCCAAAATAATGTCTTGTTATAACAGTGTTAAATAGTATATATATATATATATATATATATATATATATATATATATATATATATATATATATATATATATATATATATATATATATATATATATATATAT
>Ga0099824_1000078_pt1 | contig 69979 bp, 35 predicted proteins | sample SiratrowhiteBW_FD_76837 | JGI IMG/M metagenome (GOLD analysis project Ga0099824, IMG submission 76837) | Root nodule microbial communities of legume samples collected from California, USA - Siratro white BW | ecosystem: Host-associated > Plants > Roots > Nodule | place: USA: California... | reverse complement strand
TGAATATTATTATTCTTATGATTATGATTATTAATTTTTTAATAAAATTATTATTATTATTATTATTATTATTATTATTATTATTATTATTATTATTATTATTATTATTATTATTATCATCGTTAATAATAATATTCTTATTGTTAATATTATTTTTATTAAAAACAAAAATAATAGTTTTAACAGGAATATAAATAATATCAATAATAATATTAATCATATCGATAAAAATAATATTAATAAAATTCATAATAATAATAATAACAATAATAAATTAATAAATTTTAAAATACTAATATTATTAATAATATTATGACTAATTTTAAAAATAATTAAATAATAATAATATTAGAAATATTTTAATATAAATATAAATAATTTTAATAAATATATTTTAGTATTAAAAATATTTTCATGTAAATATAAACCAAATAATAATAATAATAAAACTAATAACAAATAAAAATTATTAAAAATAAAATTAAAATATTTGTAATATAAATATTAATAATGCAAATTAAATAATTAACAATATTAAAAAAATTTAATAATATGAAAAAAAATATATTAATAATAGTATTATTAATGATATCAATACTAATAACAATAATAAAGTTATTATTATTGTTGTTAATAATAATATTATTACTAATATTAATTTTATTTTTATTAACAGTGAGAACTACAATATCAAAAATAATATTAATAATAATATTTATAATATTAATGAAAACAATATTAATAATATTTATAATAATAATATTAATAGAATTTATAAAATTAATATTAACAATAATATTAACATTAATAGTAATAATAATATTGATAATATTATTATTAACTATAATAATAATAATAATAATAATAATAATAATAAATAATAATAATAATAAATAATAATAATAATAATAATAATAATAATATCACAAATATTTTTAATATAACTGGAAATAAAATAAATAAAAATATTAATAAGATTAAAACTATTTTTCATATAAATATAAATAATGTTAATAAGAATATCAATAATATTAAAAATAAGTATTATTAAAAATATTATTAATATAAATATAAATAATATGAATAGAAATAGTAATAACATTCCATATATTAAAAAATATATAATAATAATAATATAAATATTAATAATAATGTTATTAATAACATTAATAATATTTTTAATATAAATATTAATAATATTAAAAATATTAAAAACAAAATTAATAATTTGAAAAAATATAATATTGATAATAATAATAATAATAATAATAATAATAATAATTTTAACAATATTATAACTAACAATATTAAAACACAATCTGAGATGGCATTCAACTGCTTTCACAATCATTATTTTCAATTTCATTTGAGACCTTCTCCTCGTATCGTAAGACTACAACACTCATTATTTATTAATAAAATTCTTTTAATAAACGATTTAATACACAATCTCCTCAAGTCAATTATATAATAGTGGATGTACTGTTATCTTTCAATAATAAAGATAGGACCACGTTATTTATTGCTAAGACAACTTTTATAAAATTGATATAAACAAGTTCTCAGCCACAAAGATTAATGAAATCATTTACAATTTGCAAAGGAAAATTTTGAATATAATCTCTACAAATGAAGCGAATTTGTATGTTGTTGAGGGATTTAATGCATCTAAGGTAAGAAAATAACCTAAGAAAGCTTGAAAAGATTCATGAGCATGATACTTCCAAATTTTAAGTGATTCTCTCTTCAAGAGTAGTCATCAACTTCTTTAACAACAGTTAAGAAGGTGGGAATGAGGACACTGAGAGAGAAGGAAGGTTTGAAAACAACAATGGAAGGTAAAGATTGAAAAATAGAGGACAAAAGTGATGAAATGTAGAAGGTAAAGTAAACGAACATAACATTTATAGAATGACCAGATTTAACATTTAAATTCTTGACACAAGCAAACAATAACTTAAAAATGCGAAGACACCTTAAAGAACCATCAATACTGCCAAGAACATACAATTATCAAGCTTTAAAAAAGGCTTGAAACGTTAACAAAAGCTTTATCTTAACTTTTTTTTTTTTTTCACATCTTTAAATATTCATTTTATAATCAATTGCTCCAAGATTCTAGAAAAAGCCTTGTGTTCTAGCTTCTTCATTTTCATCTTTCAGACTATTATTTTCATAAATTTCCTTCTATCTGTAACTCTATTTTCTTCTTCGTATCACCCTTTTTATCTATTTATAAGTATGAATACATAATTTCATTTCAAGATTCTTACGATGAAATTAAGTTATATATATATATATATATATATAAATAGATTATTTGAATACATATTCTAACTTGAAATTAGTTTATACTTTGTTATAATTTATCCACTTTCTTAATTCTTTTTTTTTTTGTATTTTTCCCAATTAAAATTAGTAATCTCTTGCTATTAAAATAAAAAAAACTTTAAAAATATTTTGACTTGGGATAATTCATATTTAAAAATTTTATTTCTTAAACTTTTATGAATTAGCCATCTTTGAATTAGTGGTGTTATTCAAACTAGTTATCGAAATTCTCCAATAGTCATGATATTTGTACTTTTTAGACAAACAAAATGCAGAACTCAATTTCATCTCAGTGTGTCTGGTTCAGCATTCTGTCTGTACCCACATTTGCACTAAAATTTCACGTCTAATATCCTAAAAAAATACGAGCCACATATTTTTGCTTCAACCAAACACAGAAAAACGCACATCAGCAGCTTTCCAGGGCAAGATCATTAGCAGTTGGACCTTCTACTTTCTCTAATCAGAAAAATTTCCCTTCAAGGAAATAAATCTTGAACGTCCACAATATCAGCAAGAACACCAGCAGCAGTGGTGTCATTTCCAGCTCCGGCACCTTGAATAACCAGTGGTTGTTTACTATAGCATCGAGTGTACATTTCCAACTGCCATTTGTATCAAACACAAAATAAAATAGAACACATATGATGAGTACATTAATAATAAAAAAAAAAAGCAAGAACACCCTATTTCTAGAAGGGTTACAACATGCATGTCAAAACAATTTTTCTCTTAATCCCAGATCAACTAGAGATAAAATCAATTCACCATATATAAACAAAGACAAACACCAGCTTACCTAGTCGGTTCAAAGAGGTTGAATTAGACTTAAATTCCACTACCTTAATACGGTATTAGATTCATTTAGAGCCTATCATAGTCAAGTTCTTTGGGGCTATTATACCACCATTGTCAGACTCCGTTAAGTCACCTATATATATCTAATTCTAAACTATAGATGTTCATTCGTCAATGTGGAGGGATTGCTAGAGGTCCTACATCGACTAAAGATAAGATCAATTTATAGTATATTACATGGAAACAAACCTCATCTTACTGAACCGGTTCATCTAAGGTTGAGTTAGGCTTAATTTCACTATCCTCCAGAGTCTATCCTAACTTGTCAGGTTTATTATGACACGCACTATCAAACCCTTCTCAATTCTCACCTTCGATGTCTTCAGTGTGAGAGAGTATATTGGAGATCTAACCATTAAGGTCAAATTATAGTATATAAATGGAGATAAACCTAACCTTATTGTTATAAGGATAAATTAGACTTAAACCCACTTCCTAATAATATTCATTTCTTCAGTGCTTTGTATTTCTTAGACTTTACTTTGTAGGATTTATTTCTTTAAGAGGTAGAGATAGTAAATAGGTTCAATTGTGTCTCTTATAAGTTCTTTTGCATGTGTATGTCTTGGGCCAAATAAAAAGAAACAAGGAAGGGTGAGAAGAAGCAAACAAAAGGTGATACAAGGCAACAAAGCCCAATTTTGGAGATGATTCACAGCCAAGAGTCTTCAAAGGATAGGTAAGAAAACCAAGGCAAAGGAAGCATGCAATGCTCGTAATATTTTGATTACTTTTCTAAATTGATTTATGATTTCAACGACGAAAGACACAAAAATAGTAGACAAAAGTTCGGAACAATCTTTCATTAGATAAACCCAAGTACATCTGAAAAACCCATCAATGAAAGTAACAAAATATCTAAAACCAAAAGATGACACCTCCAAATATTAGAATGGATGATACAAAAAAGCAGACTTACAACTAGATTCAGAATGTTTAGGAAAAGAAGACGTGACATTTTCCTAATTGACATAATTCACATTCTAAAGTTTGGACTATTAAGTTTAGAACCATCTTTAATTTTGATAAATGAGGATGACCTATGTGTTCATGTAGAAGTTTAGGAGATGAGGATTCAACACAAGATACAAATGAGCTATTACCAAGGTAGTATAGGCCTCAAGATTCATGTCCTTAGCCAATCATCCAATCTATACCATGTCCTTATATAACAAAGGAGTTGGCACCAAAGGTTATTGAACAATTCAATTATTTAGTTAATTGACTTGAAGAAATAAGACTAACGGGACATACAGGAACAAAAAGAACAGATATTAAGTTTAAAGAAGGAGAAATGAAAACTTGACCAATTCCTTAGAAGCTACTTTAGATCCATTGGCTAGGGTTATGAAATGAGGTGTTTAAGGAAAGGAGAGAACAAAGAGATATACCAGAAACATGATTAAATGCAACTGAGTCAATTATCCATGGATTTTGACTCTCAACAAATAGTGCAATGCAAATGGTTGAAATACTGGGAGTTGTAGAAGATTTCAACCTCAAATATTTTTTATATTCTTCATTAGAGAATTTTGGCTCAAAAAGTTCAGATTTGGAAATATCGGTTGCCTTGTCAAGAAAGTCATGTAAAGAGTAATAACAATTCCCTTGGGTGTGTTAAGGACGCCCTCTACCACCACACCCCCTCTAGTGCCACGACCTCCTTTTCCATGAGCAGAACGCATGACAAAAGACTCAACAGATTCTTAATTATACTCTTAAAGAGTTGGAACACGAAAGAGTCATGTTGTCATGTTTTCCACAGAAGAAACTTCCTGACCAGTTAAAATTTGATCTCTAACATGATCAAAATTTGGATTCATTGCGTGCCGGAAATAAACTCAGAATACTCCATTGAGTCAAATCGTGGTGGCATGGAAGAATTCCAACCACTGGAAGGTGATGCCTGAGACACACACGCCTAAGGCAACTGTGACGTCACAGTGCATTGGTCAAAATTTGGATGTGCATTCACCGGGATTGACTCAGAGGCAGATTGTGGTGCGTAGCAGCGAATTGCAGTGCACAGCGACAGATTGTTGTGCACAACAGCAGTCTGCAGCACATGACAACAGACAGCGGCGAACAGTTGTGGACAGTGACCGAATGGCAATTTCTTGCCAAACAGAGACAAGCATGAGTGGGATAGATCCATTTTGATACCAACTTGAGAAAAATACAAAAGATTAGAGGATGAATTTGAGAGCGTTAATTTTCATCTCTTGAGATCTCATATATATAATAACTTTACATACATCAGATACAATATATGAGAAGGAAGAGAAGAGAATATGAAATAAAAGAAGCTTACCACATTATCACTTCCCCTTAGTCTTCCCAAGGGAGAATCTTTTTGTAGCTCTTGAATACCAACTTCACACCTTCAAAGAGAAAAGGTTAGTAGTAGAGAAGGAAACATAATATGGAATGTGAATAATTGCAAGCAGTGAACACTATAAAAGCCTATACAAGGAATGAATTGAAAAATGAAGAAAAAATGTGCAAAGGTGTGAACTCAATGCTTGATTAAAGAAGGGAGGATAAAAAAGATGCCTTGAACCCTCGATAACACAGACATAGCGCAGAACATTTCCATTTGAGGCTGCCTTCTCAACTCTAGCTTGAATATCTTTATCTAGCAATGGGAGTCCTTGGTCCAAGAAGTCTTCAACAGTCATTACATCAGGTCCCATTTCTTTGGGATACAAGCTCTCAATCTGTTAAATGCAAGTAGAATTACAAATATAACAAACTTATGATGCAGGCAGAAAAACCAGCACAAAGATAGAAAAGCAAGGGACAGGAAAGTTGAATATAATAATGTACATCCAAACCTGAATGCTATCCAGATTAATTTGACGGCCAAGTATTCGAGCAAGAATTAAAGCCTGTCTTAATATTGACCCAAACAAAGAAAGTTAGTATTAGCACATTATGTCATTCATAATTAAAAATAACAAACTACCAACAGTATTGTAATATCACTTCAAAATTAACTTTCATTTCTCCTTAAACAGCAGTACAAAGTGTATATACTTTTCCAATACCGCAATATTTTTCATAACCAAAATCATCAAATGGACACACATGAATTTTACAAATCTAAGCCAATGAAAACTCATTTCTTTCTACAAGAATTAATTGATATGCCTACTATCAGCATTGTTAAAAGGTGGTCATGGCAGAAGGAAGTGGCAAAAATCCCTTTGGCCACCAGTCAAGAGGTTGGTGTCTATAGAGATGTGGAATAAAAGATTCTATGTTGCCAATTTATAAGAATGGTGGTGGTCTCTTTGGTTAGGACTTTGCAAGACCATCAAGGAAATTACAATTCACGGTGAGAAACAAAGAAAATAACTCATAAGCTCTAAGTATTCAAGTGTTTTTTAATTTTCAATGTTAACGCAGCAGCAGAACCAAAGCTCTCAAGATGAACTTGTTTTGGTATCAATCTGAATTATATAAGGAAATAAAGAATTATTTTATTGATAATAATCACATCAATTACATTCTTATCACCTCTATTTGCAACGATCAATCTCTTTCAAATAAGGAATTAAAAAAAGGTGAAATGAACAGAAAAATTCTAAAGACATCTTCTACTGAGTACTATGGAGATATTGAGGATATTTTGATGCTAATAATTATTTACAATAATATTGTTATTAGGAAGTAGGTTTAAGCCTAACTCAATCCTATACAACCCATTTCTAAAGTGAGGTTTACACCTACTTATATACTATAAATTGATTTTATCTCTAGTCTGTATGATACCCTCTCACACCGAGCCACATACATATCATGTGTGGGACTATGCCTTCCACCATAACTGGCAATGCCATCTGCTACATTTGTATAGGGTATTTTTGGCTTGCTGCTAAAAATCAGCAATCCATTATTGATAACACTGCCTATCATCAAAGAATGGACATCATTCATTGGTGGCCAAAACGGACATCATTTATAGGCTGCAGTAATGTACAATGTCCTTATGAGACCAGAAACCATTTTATGTTGATTGTGAGACATTATGAGCTTTTACACAGATCAGAACAGCTACAAAACTAATCTTCAAGGTAAAGAAAACTACAATGAACCTTTCTAGCAACATCCATTCCACCAAGGTCATCACGCGGATCTGCAACAAGATAGAATGTATAGATAAATAATCTAAAAACACGAAAGTTAAATTATCATTAACTACCTATTTAGCAATTACCAAACAGAGAAAAAGAGGGAACGAGCAAACACATGAAGATTAATCATGACAATAACCTAAGAATATACTTCATAATGTTAATAGCTTTTTTAACCCAAAAAAGAAGTTAATAGTTCATTCAAATGTTAAAATCATTGGAATTATAAGATTTAGGTGGGGAAGAAGAAATGTGAGCATAATATTTAGATTGATATGGTTTGTTGATGATGTGGTACAAAATCCTGACCCAAGTCCTATTCATAATAATAATTTCGTCAAACACTAGTGTGGTATACTAGTGCAAGCCAAAGCAAGTAATAATACCGACAATATCCCCATATTCATAAGGTTCACGTGTAGAAATTAGAAATTACATCAATTAACCAGTTTCACATATCAATGGTACAATTTCAAATGTAGCAGCACTAACCTGGTTCAGTATACCCCAGACTTTTAGCATCTTTAACAACTTGGCTCAGTGGCTTTCCATCTTCAACCTCACTCATTACATATGCCAATGTCCCTAATAAGAGCAAGTAACATAAAATACAGTATTAAAAAAGTTAATTTTTTATTAAGAATGCACGTTGGAAAACCAAAAAATAATATGTAATTATAGGATCGTGAAAGATTGATTATACCACTCAAACTTCCAATAATTTGATGAACAGGATCACCAGAACAGATTATGCGATTCAGGGATGCTATTACAGGAAGACCAGCTCCTACCTTTAAAAATATAATTACCAGTTCAGCAGTGGTTCATAAATATAATTCAAATGCATTTTACGTCAAATAAGAATACGAGAGGCACCCTCCAAATCCATGTTTTGCCACATAATAAAATGGAAGACGAGCAGGATATTGCACACAGGTGTGCAATGAGGAGAGCATGAATAAGGGGAATCGGTTTGAGTGGTAAAAACCCGCTCATGTGGCAGGTACTGGAATAACTGGTTAAAATCCGCTCATGGAAAATGTTATAGATTATAAGGACTCTAATTCTAAGGACAACATCCTCCCAAAATCGACAAGGAAGATGATTATGAAGAAGTGTCTAAGTAGTTTCAATAAGATGATTGTTTTGTGTGTATGGATGCCATAAACTGCTAGAATTGGTGAGACAATATTCATAAACATTGTCACTATGAAAAGCATGTACAAATGACTTGAGAAAAATAAAGAAGAATTAGAATGAAATTTATAGTGTATTTCTCTCTCTAAGGATCTTATTTATAATAAATTTGGATGCATCAAATACAATGTATGAGAGGGAAGAGAAGAGAATATGAAAAGATATGTCTAGGAACTAGGTAAAGCACATAACACCTTTACAATAAATTCTATTTAAGACTATTTATTCTAACACTCCCCCTCAAGTTAAGGGTCCTCAAGTTAAGGGTACAAGTTGTATGTGCTTTGGAACAAATAATTCAATCCGAGGACCTCTCAAGGATTTTGTTAACACATTTGATCATTTGATGGGACAAACTTAGTGCAGATTTCCTTGGACAACAACTTTCCTTGAATAAAATAACTGTCAATTTCTATGTGTTTAGTCCTCACATGGAACATTAGATTGGACACAATGTGGAGAGCAACTTGATTATCATAATATATCTTCATTGGTTGAATCTCACAAAAATCTAATTCTTGGAAGAATTGTTTTACACGTATAAGCTCACAAGTCGGGGATGCCATAACTCTATACTCAGCTTTACAGATGATCGAACGACAACATATTGTTTCTTGCTTTTTCAACAGATAATATTTCCTCCAAAGAAAATACAATATCTGGTACTAGAACATTTGCTTTAGGAGAACAAAGATAGGTATTTTTTTCCATTTATTTATGGAAGGAGTCCCAGAAAAAGAGGCGATAATTCTTGAAGACATGTCAATCAAGGTAGATGCAAGGACACAGTCCAGTAATGCATTTCAAGTGACGAAATTGTGATCAACACTAGAAGACCTCCAAACGGTACCAGAACAAAGAACAAAGGGCAAAAAAGGGCTCAAAGTGCTACAAGAGTAGAACCATGGTGGTCCGGGAAGATTTTGACCACTAGAAGGTGGCATGTGAGACACATGCACCTATGTTGGCAGAGACAATAAACATGTCCCTTCGTCGGAGTTTGGATGCACAACCACCGAGGTTGGGTCGCGCTCCTTGAGGCACAGTGGACCCAAGCGTTAGAGGACAAAGCTCCAGTGGTGGACAGCGGCGAAAAGCACGAACAATGACTAGATATCAATTCCTTTGCCAAACAGAGACAGGCAAAGTGGGATCAACCCGCTCTAATACCAACTAGAGAAAAATAAAGAATTAGAATGAATTCCCTCTCTTAGGATCTCATATCTGTAATAATTGTGGATACATCAAATACAATGTATGAGAGGGAAGAGAAGACAATATGAAAAGATATGTCTAGGAACTAGGTACAGCACAAAGCACACAGCATCTTTACGGTAAAGTTTATAATGCTATTAAGACTAGTTATTCTAACAGGATGTACCAAATCATGCTTTGATTTCATTAAAAAAGGTTTGGAAATGGCAATTGCTTATGAAAAGCAAATAAAAAAATTACAGATGGCTCATTAAGAAAATAGTTGTCCAGATTCCAGTAGCAAGCAACAAAAAACTAACTCACTATTATAATTTTTTCTTTTAAATTTCAAAAGCAGTGACCAGGCAAACATGAGGTAGAAACAAAAAAAAATGTGTAATGACTCCCATAAGATCCATCACATACCATTACACTTTAAAAAAACACATTTGGTTCAATGAGAATATAAAAAACAAATTTTTAAGATCACCTCTCAAAAGAAAGAAAATAAGATATATTCCTTGCGTTTCAAAAGGGAATTGAAATTCATATATTAGGTCTTTGTTCTTCATATTTTATATCATCATACTTTCACAAGTCAGCCACACACCCCAATTCACGATCTTTCCCTTCTTAATATAATGGAGAAGATGAACCGTCAATCTACTGCAGGCAAACACACCATGTGGCTTTTTCCCTGGATTTAATTTTCCTTTTTTATCAAGGTAAACTTTGCTTAAAAAAATTAAGCAAAGATAAGCTTGTATATTATTGATCCATACAAGTCATTCAGAACTTCTAAAAGGATTTGATTTTATTACTATGAGATCAGTGTTCAAAAGAACAAAGCATACTCAAGAACGAAATTAAAGCACTAACGCTGCATTTTATGTTACATAGGGGAAAATACACATTTCAATAAACATTTTCAATACTGTCAGAAATGTCACAATGCTGCTACGTGCTGTTAGAGAGATATGATACTGTAGTTAAGGAAAGAAATAAGTATCACTTACAGTTGACTCATGCCGGACATGACGTGGATACGTGAAAAGTTTTTTAAAATCCTCCTGTTACATAAAAGATATAATTGTTTAGATGAAGCATGCACTGCTACCATAAAAACGTACTAGTGAGAGGGAAGAAACAAAAATATTATGAAACCTTATTATAATGTATAACTACCAGAAAAGTAATATACTAGTGAGGGAAGAAACCAAAATTTTATGAAAACTTGTTATGAAAAAAGTACAAATTGCCCCGTCCAATTAGGACCATTGCCCCGTCAAATTTCAGAAACTTTGAACATCAAAGAATTGCTAAAATTACTAAGGTATGTGCTTTGCCCTTCCATTTGATTTTCAATCACACTAATTAAAACTATCACCCTCATACTATTTAAACATTTCTAGTATCGAGTTGATGCTGAAAATGTAAATGCAGTCGTGAATGATGATAATTGGGATGTTTCAGGAGTTATGGTGACAAGCTAATAATGGAGTTTCAAAAACCATGTAACCTTCCATTATATTTTTCAAAAGTCACATTTTACCCCATATTTGTTACAAGATTACCATTTGAAACCTATAGTTTTCCAAGTTCCAAATCTTTTCAAATTTACACTTTTACCCTTTAAACCAATAATAACCCACAAAATACCACAAAGACAAAGACCTAATGATGAAATTGAGATGGAGGAAATGAGATTTCAAATTCAACATGTTCAAGCCATTGTTGAACATCAACAAGCTCTAATAGAAGAACAGACAAAATGTTTGGATGAAGAATCTGATAAGTGATTCCTCATACGACAGCAATGTCACTCTAGAAGACAGCAAATTTGTAGTAATGATATTATGGTGGAGCTTCCACATTTCGAAGGCAAGTTACAACCTAAAGAATTTGTTGATTGGCTCCAGACTGTCGAACAAGTGTTCGAATATAAAAGAAACCCGTGAGGATCAACAAGTCAAGATTGTCACAGTTAAGTTAAAGAAGCATGCTTCCATAAGGTGGAGAACCTAAAGAAGAAGCAAGAGCGTGAAGGGAAGACTAAGATCAAAATAAATAGTCTTTCTTGACTTGATAAATAAATATACATCCCCTACCCTCTCATCTCAACAATTGTTATAAAACAATTAAGATGACCTTACCAATGAAGATGTAAGAGGCTTCTTATTTGCCAAAACAGCACAACAACCCATGTCAATAGCTTGTGTTAGCACCGCAACAGTGTCAAAGCTAGCAGAGCAATCCACAAGCACCAAACCTATAACCAAAAACAATTTAGCAGTTCAGTGATTTAATGCATGAAGTTGTAAAGGTCCTCTCTCATTTCAAATTTATTTTAAAATCAACAACAACTAGCAAAAAATGCAGTCCCTAATAAAAATTCAAGGTTTAAATATATTTAGGGTATGTGGTGTTGCAGGATATAAAGGGCAGAAGAGGTTTCACGGTACTGCCATAACCAGTTCCTGGTGGTGAATGCTTGCTTACATAGGTATAAGTTAATGGCTAAGTGGATGCTCTTCTTTCAAGCGGATCAGTACATCTATAGGCCACCCAAGAGCACTATTAAGTTTGTTCTTGATTCACTCTCTGACTACTCTCAGTTCACCATTGAACAGATGCCAATAAGCAGCAAGCTGGCTCATCGCTGATTACAGCAAAACACATAGGTACATTCTCCTCAAACTTCTTGCTTTTTTTCAAATATTGTTTCTCCTCTATACCTAACGCGCTTTTGCCAACTTAATCAGCATTTTCAAATGTGATGATGTCATTGATTTTTCTTTCTCTTTTGTCTTGTTTAGGTGCTTGATAATGTTGCGGATCTCGAGTGGTTGCGTTGTGTTTCTTCCCCTAACATGGAAGGTGGGGAATGATTTGGTTTGTATTGTATGTGTATGAAGCAACCCATCCTGCATGGATACTTTAAGTGGTGTGGTGGTGTATCTGAATTTTCTGGGTTATTTATTATTCCTTATTTATTAGCTAATTAGTTTTAATTATTAAGAATATCAAGATGTTGTTGTCTGTTAAAGGTAGAAGAAGGCAGAGGAAGGAAAGAACAAGGGTAGAGAAAGAGAAACACTAGAAGATGGAGAAATGAAAAACCCAGATTGAATACTATCAGTCACCTCAACCAACTCAATACTGTTGTCTATGTTCAAGGACTAAAATAATCATTCCGAAAAATTTGAAGATTAAAAAATGAAAATTTTTAATGGAAAGACAAACAAGAAAGTGCCCCAGATATACCTGTTTTTCTGCCAAGTTGAGATGCAATCTCTAGAATCTTTCCTTGTGGCTCTGAATGCACAATGGCCCTGCATTCCCCTTTAACTAACATAAACAAGTAAACATTCAAAAAAAAAATACAAATTTTCATATCACCATCAAGACAAATTAGGCATAGATATCAACCAAAATCACAAAGTTTTGATAGAGATTCGCCAGCACTCTTGACCCGGCAAAGTTGTAACAAAAAACTATCGTCCAGCCCCTTATGCAGCAAATCATCGGACACCACCACAGATTTACTATCACCAACTCCTACAACTCTCAAGCACAGTCCCTGCCACCAAAAAAGACTCAAACAGAATAAATAAATTGAAACATCAATCACCTAAACAGTAAATGCTCAAATTTATATACCCATTCTCAATCAATGTCAAATTTACGGAGCGCAATCGTTGGATTCATTTGGCAAAGAAGCCAAAAGCCCACACAAATAACCCCAGAAAGAAAAAAATGTTCAAAAGACAAATGGGATATCAGAAACCCAAATAAGTTGTCAATTTTAAGTTAAAGCCATGACATAATCTGAAAACATGAGAATCCATCTAAAGGGACATTACCTGTGTGGAGTGAAGAGAACGGCACGAGACAATATGCTGGAGAAGTTGACGACCAACTCCTCCACAACCCATTAGAATCAGAGGAATATTCTTCATTTTTTCTTTCCTTTCACTCTTTCAAATTGTTTGAGAAAAGTTGTGAATTGAATTTATTAGGGTTTTGTGTGAAGCAAGAACCAGTAGCTTAAGTATGGAGGGGACTGTGGAATGTGACCCTTGATTCCAATTCAGCAGCTTACAACCTAGGCGCAAAGTTAGTCCTCAAAGATGACAAAAAAAACCGTTTCATTAATCAAAGATGACAAAAAATTGTTTCCTTAATCAAAAGCATATAAGATAGTCACTCATCAAGTATGACAAAATCAATCATTGTTATCATTCTATTAAATTCATTATATGAAATTCTAAATTTGACTAAAAGATAGCATCAATATAGCATTCTATATTAAAGTAACAACATGAAGAATCAAATCCTAAATCATTTAGGTCGCACTACTTGTATCACATAAACAACCACAATTTTTTTAATTTCTTTTAAAGGAGAGATAAAAATACAAGTTGTTATTTTTACACAATAAAATAAACTCTTAACAAAATTCATAGGTTGTATTTTGAGTTGTAAATATATAAAATGTTACGCAGAGAGAGAGAGAGTAATATATTTAAAGACATCTTACATTATATACCGTATTACGCATAATTAAGTATTGTTTAATTGATATTTCACTTTCATAACATGTAATATATTTTATAGGATGGGACTTCAATGATCTTACAAAATTATTATTTTCACTTCATTCTATTTTTTATTTTTTTTTAGATATTCCTATGTGATCTTTTGAATATGTCACACGTGTCTTCTTAATTTTTTTCATGATGGAAATGTGTGTGGAATGATATCTTTTATCCATGATTTATGTATATCTTTTTGTTAAACAAAACTACAACACCCTAAACATATTTTAAGTATGTGTTGTAAGTTTATGTTTAGAATACATGAATTAGAAAAAGCTTAGTACTTAGAATACGTGAAGTAGTTATGTCTGGCAGATACTAATTAGATCACAAATGTATATGTTTCATTCGAGAGATGATAGAGACGAGTTCACTTGGTTTGATAAATTAAATAAAGATAATTCAAATAATAAGTACAAACCAAGACTTCAAACTAACACACATAGACAATATTCCAAAGCTTAAGTATTAAGAAACAGGTAATGCCTTCTATATCCTGAAAAGATTCACGCCAGATAACAACATTCAAAATACTTGAGCATACGGGCTAAAGTTGAAATGACCACCAACTTTTCTAACATGGCTAGTTTCAACTCTAGCTCAATTGTCCATCATATATGGTGTAATAATTTGTTATCACAAAAGATAAGTATTGTCAATTATCAAAGAGGTGACATAAAAAAAGAATAAAAAATTAATGCTTTATGTCATAAATTTAATGTTTCTCACCATAAGAGCTCATCAGACAATGACGGAAGAAGAAAGAAGACAACACAACTCAATGACCAAAAAAGGGAATGCAAAGACTAATTTTTTAAAGATTATAAGAAGACATGTTTCAAAGGAAAGAAGATAACAAAGCTAGCCATACTTTGCAAGTGCAAAAACTCTGTTGAAATAGTGAGCAAAAGCCAGTGATCAGTTGATCACTTAGATATTGTATTAATGTTAAGCTAAAAGTGATTAATGTCAAGAATACTCATTATTGAGTTAGGAGTGATAATGTCAAGAATACTCAGTGTCGGTTAAGAGTGGTTTGGTCAAATAATACTCACTTAAACTTTGTAGAGGTAGGTTGTTTAGTGGAACTTGACCAATTGGTCAAGAATTAGATGTAGTATGTGAAATGATAGAAATCAAAATAAAAATATTAAGTAACTTTTTTATTTCCTTAAATCTTTTACGTTTCATGTTATTATATTGACTAACTAACCAAAAGAATGAAGGAAAAATTAAAACTAATTTTGAACAATGAATTCTCAAATCTCTTATTTATTTTTGACAACATCTGAATAAACGATAATAGTGAAAATTTGTGAAATTTCAAAACACAATTCAACCTTCATTTCTTGTATTATTTATTATTTTTCACACAATTCGTAACATTCATTGGGAAGTTACTTCAATGGATTTTGTACTTGGATTGTTAAGATCAAGGACAAACATAATTTCATTTTTGTGGTAATGGATAGGTTTTAAAAATTGACTCATTTTATTCCATGTCACAAAGTTGATGATGCATCTCTTATTGCTAATTTGTTTTTCAAAAAAGTTAATGATACAATATTCTATAAGCATAATATTTGCTCGGGACACTAAGTTCCTTAACCACTTTTGGAAGACTCTTTGGTGCAAGTTAGGTACTAAACTTTTTTCAACTACTTGTCACTCTCAAACTGATGGTCAAATGAAAGTAGTTAAAGAACTTTATCCCAACTTCTTAAATGGATGATTTCTAAAGATCTCAAAGAGTGGGAAATATACATGCCTCATTTAGTTTGCATATAAAAGAATAGTTCATTATACTGCTTCCCACTCACCTTTTGAGATTGTTTATGGGTTTAACCTTTGACCCCTTGTGATTTATTTACCCTTCCTACTCCAAAGAACATGATGTGTAGTGATGTAAATGCAAGAGCAAAATTTAAAGTGTCGAGATAAAATATAAGATAGAAATTAAGGTGGGAAAATATGCAAGTAATGTTAATAAAGGAAGAAAAAAAAGTAATCTTCCAAATTGGAGATTGGGTTTGGGTCCTCTTAAGATATATTTCTATGAAAAGCAGGGAAATCACAAGAAGATAGGGTTGAATTATGATTTAATTTAATTTTCAAAAGCTAATTGCAAATATCGTCTGAATGACAATATTCAGATGATGGTTTAGATTATCAAGCATTTTATATTGTAATCTTTTTGTTTAATATAATAAATCAAACGCAAGGAGCTACCTTCACTAGAATTTGTAAAAACTCTGACTAATGTTTGTGAAGCTTGCGTCTAATAGATTACATTTGATGTCCTAAATTAACGTGAAAAAGATTAACTGAGAGAGATATATTTTTCATAAACTTTTTTAAGAAGTTTCATATGATGAAGAACAAAAGGTGAACCCTCAACATCTCACAAAAATTATGTTTAGAAAGACATATTCGAAAGATTCTTCTATCTTGAGCTCTTTTAGTCTAAACGGTTAGCAAATTTTGCAGCACAATTGAATCACTTTATTAACATATTTTCTTGCTCTCTTTAACAAATGATCATATTATAGTTCTTATGTCTCACCAAGTAATATAGATATAAACTACAAACTTAGTTTTAAACAAAGCACTTTGATAAAACAATTTTAATATAAATTCTCACATTAACTCTTCTTCTTGAATTAACACAAAAAAAAGAACATGCAATGTAAAGGAGAGAAAAATACTCATAGAAACTTATATGGTTCCTTTGTCACAACAAACTACATGTAATTATTAACCAACAAACCAAGATTGACTAGGGAGACTAATGATGCAAAGTATACTAGAGTATTCATTGGGTTTATAGTTACTCTTGACTAATCCATTGAGTATTTTTTTTTAAGTCATTTCTGGCTAAACAAATATTCTTTCTCAAGTCACTCCTAGTTTAATGAGTATTTTTTGGGCACCCAACCACTCTTAGGTACTTTGATGACTATTATGTGACAAACAACCACTCTTGGATAAAGTATGAAGGTTGGGTGTTTCAATGATCAATCGATCATTGGGTCAAATCACTAGGGAGGATTGTACCTAATGACGAATTGGAAGATTTGGCTTTCTCTCCTAGTTTAGACGTTCTTTCACTCTAAGAAGGGAGAGGTATGTCTTTCGGTGAATATGATAGGTAAGTGCTCTCTCTGCTAGGTGTTTGACTAAACAATTTTAGTGTTTTTTTCATCATCTCTTTTGATCCATAATGATAACACAACTCTTGTTTTGGTCCCTATGATCATTTTATGAAGCTTTAAGGAATGCTCTTTGTCTTAGTAGCAATTTGGTATATTATCTTTTTTGTTTTTTTTTGTCCTCTTTTTCTTCTTCTTAATGGTAAGCTTTTTATAGGCACTTGAAGAAGATAGATATTGAGAGGTTATGGAAAACAATGTCAATGGACATTTTCTACATATGAAAAGTACACACATATGTATATTCAAGAAATACAATGTTATTTGCATGTATCTTTTGATCCTATAAACATATGTTTTGATAATATAAGCACTATGTTAGACGTAGGGAATGACTACATAGGTTTGTGTTATCTTTTAGACGGAATACTTGCATCTTACATGGTTTATTGTGTTTGAACATCAATCATCTTTCAAATGATGCATTATCATGATTGAACTTAGGTGTTATCAACATTTAGTCAAATCCATATAATGTTGAATTTTCATTAACAATTTTGAAATAAAAGAAAATCCAAGCTTTAAGATTAAAAAAGATAACCCTTTTCAAGTCCTAAAAAAAATAATAATACATATAAATTAAATCTCCATAAGAGTATAGTGTAAGTCATCAAGTATTGATAAATTTCGTTTTTAATATAGTAAGAGAAAAAAAAATTACAATTGTAGTATAACAATTTTAATTCAGTTTTGTTTGTATTCCATTAAAAATTAAGGTAATTAAACACATATTTAACTTTTTAGTAATTGTCACGTGTGTTTGTTAAAAAAAATAATGTAAATGTAAACTTTAATATGTTTTCTTTTATATATATATATATATATATATATATATATATATATTATAATTTATTTATTCTGTAATTTTATGTGAATTTGAGATATTTAAAAAAAAATAAATTTAAGATAAAAGAAAAATGAGAGTATGATAAAACTTCAAAGTTAAAAAGAATAAAATATAAAATGTGAGAAAATCAATTTTAACCCTCAGAAGTAAAAACAAAGTCAACAAAAGTAATAACGCTACGTTACTTAGATTCCTAAAGTAAGAAATATTTTTTTTATACATTATCACATATATTATTAAATTACATAAATTTACAATAAAACAATTTATATAAATTATATTTTTTAATAAATTGGAAAATTATGATGAATTTCATACTATTTCTGTCATAAAGTTTAAATAATTTTATAAAATATAAATTATAAATTCTATAATAAATTTAGCTTTCAATCTAATTAAAAAATACACATAAAAAAACCCTATCCCCTTTTATATAAAAATTGTGTGTAGTGAGTGTAGTATACCAAACTTGTCCGAAAGGGGTAGATCAGAAACTGAATGTACAGGTGCAGGAAGCAATTGCCATGATGCTTAAGAAAAAGGACCGCGTCTAACTACTCTCAATTTCTTCCAAATTAACAAATGACTTTTCTTGTTCCCGATCTCGCGGAAAGAAAAAAGAGAAAGAAAACTCAACAGTGTCTGCTCGAGAACTTCAATTAGCTAAACGCACTTGAATCCAACTATTCAGGTTCTGATCATTCTCTTTGGCTTTCACACTAAACCTGAATGCTCGTTTCGGATCTTGTTTGATCTTTGTATTGTGTTCTATGATTTGCTTTAATTGATTTCAATTTTGCAGTTTCACCCGTCGGTGTGCGTTCTGTTGACTTTTCCGGTGTCTGGAAAGTGAAAAAATGCAGCGTGCTCCGGTGACAGTTGAGGAGCAATTATTGCAAAAAGCGATTAAGGAAGAGTGTACGTGGGAGAACCTTCCAAAGAGGATTCAAGTTACTCTTTCTTCCAAAGAAGAATGGCACAGAAGGTTAGAGTGACTTTTCTTGGGATTCCCACAGTAAATTTAGATGCTGTCGTTGTGTTTTAAAGAAGTTTAAAGGCTTAAGAAAACAGTAATAGTGGTTGTGAAGCTAAATTGTACACTTTCTGTTATAATTTACTAGAGATAAACTATAAACTTGTATTATACAGTATTTTCTGCAAGCCTGTTAAGTAAAAATACATGATTCACCTGTACCTCTCATTATTGGATTCTTTTCATCCTTTATATGCCGGGTATGTTTTGAGGTGGGGCTATACATTACAAGTTGCATCAATGTAGTGAACGTATTGAGCAAACCGATCTATAAAGTTTTTGTATGTATACCATTCTATTGAGTTAGTATGCTTTTCAGGACCCTTTAATTTTCAAGTATGTCTTGTGCCCTTTTAGATAATAAAGACTTAGTTGTTTGAGCGGGATAAACAATCTATTGAAGGACATCATTATCTCAACCCAGTATATCTTAAATAGCTGTAGAGTAGAATAAAATATTTTTTTTTTTTTTTTTGTTTTTTGTAATGAGAGTCATTTTATTTTGTTTGGGTATTGTGCCTCTAGTGTTAAAACCAAGATCTACGCTTAGCGATAAATTTTGAGGGTTAATTCTCATTTAGAAATAATATTTTTTGGTAAAGAAACACGGTATGCTAAATTCTACTTATTTCAAGGGTCATGTCTCCATTGGAATACATAATCTTTGTTGAGAGGAAAAAGAGAAGAAGATTATATTATTAATACTAAAAGTGTAAAAGAGGATACAATTATCCTAATGGCATGATACTACATAACAACAACCAAAGTCTTCTCCTCGTCAAACTAGGTGAGAGTGATTGGTTTAAATGCAATACTGATGGGGTGTCTAAAGGTTTGGTTCGCCTAATGTATCTGGTTGTGGGGTATTTATCATGCTTCCATTGTGGGTTGTTTCTCTTATATCTTGGTGCTTATTATGCCTTATATGCTGAGGTGGTGGGTGTGATTCTGGCTATGGAAGTTGCTGTCTCTAAAGATTTGACTAATCTTTGGATTGTGCAACTCCCAGCTTGTTATTCAAGCTTGATACAATACTTCTATTATTCCTTGGAATTTCGTAGTAGATGGCTGAATTGTTTTTATACACAGTAATATTATGTTTATTCATTTTTCACATATTTTTAGAGAGGGTAATAGATGTGCTGATAGACTTGCTAAGTTTGACACTAGATCTCCAGATTATGCCTAGTGGGATAATGTTCCTAGCTTCATTTATTAACTACAAGATTCTTTTTATCAATTTTCTTCTATGCATTTTTGGTCTCCTTCTAGCCCTTTCAGAGTTTTAAAAACCGTGCCATTTACTCTCCTCATGGGTGTTATTGGTGACCTTCTCTGCACATGTCCAAACCACATGCATAGTACTGTATAAGTAATTATTTGTTTTCAATACGACAATTATAATATTGCCTTTTCTTTTTTTGCTGGCTGTCGAAATTTTGTGCAGGATAATTGAAAGTTGCATAAAGAAAAGACTCCAATGGAATAGTTGTTTTGCTCGTAAAGTTTGTAAGGAAAGCGAATATTATGAAGACATGATGCGCTACTTGCGGAAGAATCTTGCTGTATGTCTGCACTAAATGCTATTTGACTCTGATACTGTCTATCAAATGCTACAGTGTTTACATGATCAATGATCAGAAAACTTTACGATGTTTATGGGAGAAAATTGAAGTCTTAATTCTTTAAACTAAAGATTGCAGCATGGTAATTAAAAACTGGATTTTGTTTCTATTTTGTTTTTGAATCAATTTTTTTTATGATGATAAATAGTTTAATCATACTATAAGTTGTCATTTTGTAAACAAAAGATCTCATCTGTGTAGTTGGATGCCAGATATAACTACTACATACCACTTCTTGGATGTTGGGCATTTGTTTTATAAGCAAGATTTTGTCAAATAGAGTAAAAGGGGTAATAACCCATACACCAATAAGGAAAGAAATTCTGAACCTGGATATTAAGCATTGAGCTAATGTTTTTACCTTGTTTTTGGAATGTATTATAGCACTTTTAGTTTGTTTCTTTTGTTTACTCTTTGTACAACAATAGTATAGTAGCTGTTTCCATATCATCTGTAGTTTACACTTTGACAGCAGTAGACTCTAACTAATTTTCAGTTAGTTCAAGCTTGACACCTGTGGACTCTAATTCCTAGTTAGTTAGAGTACAGTGTATAAACTCACATGTATAACTGATTTCAGTTGGGTTGAAAAACATTTTCTGAATAGAAATTCTCTCTCAAATATTCTCTAAATCTTACACTATGCATCTGCATATAATATTCTTGGTTTTCTACTTGCAGCTATTTCCGTATCATCTTGCAGAGTATATTTGCCGTGTAATGAGAGTATCGCCTTTCAGATATTATTGTGATATGATTTTTGAAGTTATGAGAAATGGTAACTTTTTACTTATTTCAACTCTCTAATGCATTATCTCTTAATAATGAGACATGATCAATATTTTGCTGCATTTAGCTTGCAAATAAGTGTATTTTTTGGAAGTCATGCCCTCTTAACCGAATTCTTGATTACCATATGAATAGTATCTGTAAGGATATCTTTGACAGTGGGTTCTTTTGTAACTTGAATGGTTGGAACTGATAGAGTTGTGCATTTACTTTTATCTTTGTTAGGATATAAGGAGAAGGAGTTGCTAGTTAGAATATTAAAGAGTTAGTTAGGATATTTAGAATATTAATCAGCTAGATAGAGGGTGTTGATAAGATATAAATTGGGGAAGAAGAATAGGAGAGAGTTAGCTTTGTGGTTATTGTAAATTAAGCATTGGCCCTTAGTAAAGGGAACCCTTGGGTGGAGAGTTTTCTCATCCTCCAATGTGCTCTTATCCTTGTGGTAGCAGATCTATTGGAGTTTGTTTGGTGGTCCGATCTACTTTTCCATCTCCTTATTTTTCATTTTTCATCATGTTTTTCCTAGCTTCCAAGAAAAGTGTCTTCCAACACCATATCAACCTCTAGAACCGATTCTCCCATATTTTCTAGCCATATTGTTAGTAGTGAAAAGGTGGGCGAGTCTAACTATTTCACTTGCACATCTAAAATCTGGTTATGGTTAAGTGGGTTGAGCTACAAATCCCATCTCACTGTTACTTCTGAATCTGTTCCTCCAAAACTCCATGAACAATGGATAAAGATTCCTTGTGGAAGGGTTCAAGTGGAGAGTGCTCCAAAAGTGATTCTTGAGAGAAGAGAAGATGCAAATTGGCATCAATTCTCTACTATATTCAAAAGTATAGAAATGGATGGGTTACATATCAATTTGTAGGAGAGCTAACCCTAGCTTGCTTGCAATCAATTTGAAATTTGAATTTCAAATTCCATGCCCCAAAAGCCCCCATGTGCAGCACTCACCATGTGTTTCATGCTTTCCATGTGCCTTTGAATCTAACACATTTAACATGTGCTAAATGTGATTCAAATGTCTAATTGGAGAAGCCTCTCTTATAGATAGAAACTGGATCAGAAAAGTTAAGGAAGATGAAATTTAGAGAGATAAAAGAGACAAACACAGTATATTTCCTTCAGTGAAAAGTATTACCAAAACAATAACTCTATTGCTTCGAGGGTCCAGTATCCACCCACATATATTTTTCCCCCTCCCTTTTCTCTAGACCCCAAAAGTATTTGGACAAACCTCTCTTATTCTTTAACTAGTTCTATTGACATGGTAACTAACTCCTATCTACTTGTGACTACATCAAATAGATATATTCCCATTTCCTTATTTTCTTTTTTGATAAACCTTTGTAATTGGAGGTCGTATCCTATCACTCTCCTTCTATGTGCAGTACACGGTTAGGAACTCCTACCAACGAGATTTTGGATCATATTAGGGCTACATGTTAAAACTATGCCCATTTGAAACTTATGCAACCTTTCTATTTAGCCCAAATAAACTAAACTAATAGGCCCAAATACAAGCCAAAATAACTTAGACTACTTGGCCCAAAGCCAAAATTATTTTTATTCTATACAGTTTTATCCACTAGAGATGGCCCATGTAAGGAGTGTACTAGGCTTGCTATCTTTAGTAGAGGCCCTGATAGAGTTGTGCCTAGCTAGCTCTTCTTCTCCTTGATGTTTTTGATTTGATTATCTTCAATGGAGGTGAATGTAATGGAGGTGAATGTAAGTTGAGGAAGTATGCATGAGGTTAAAAGTGTCTCGGTTTTGGAGATGGAACAACGGAAAGTGTCTAGAGTGAGGTTAGGCCAACACTACTAGGAGTTTAGAAGAAAGTCTATGAAGAAGACTACTCTAGAGAGAATTTAAGAACAAGTTTGAAGAGTCATTAAACAACATTTCATTACTAATTCCAAGTTAGAAAATACATGAGCATGACACTCCTATTTATACACATTTGGATGTGCCAAAGCTTGTTGGAGAAGCTTCAAAACCCTAACCCTAACTTGCATCACAAGCTTCAAAATCTCTCAAATGAGAGGTTGTCATGTGACATAAGCATGTGGGCACTACTTGAGATGGCTTACCCTAGCTTGCCATGCAAGCTAATTTATTTACCCTAGCTTGGTGCCCACACCTCTCTTTTGGGGTGTCCAAGGGTTGCATTGGACTTAAGGAGGCCCAAATGTAACCTAGATGCACTAGGCTGTTATTCTAAACCTAATCTATCCATGGCCCAAATACAAGGCTCAAAATCGTATTCTACTTAGTCCAAAATAGATTCCTAAACTAGACTGTTCAAATTTTACAAATAGAGGTGTTGTGTCCTTGATGCTCCATATTCTCTAAGGAGCTCTTCAATGTTGAACTTGGGCCCAAATGCTTTATTGGAGGCTCAAATAGACTTAAACATGCCCAAACTGCTTATAAGCCTTTGATCAAGCTTTTAGCTCTGTGACCTCTTTATTCTTTAAGGTGGCTGGATGGTCCTCCATTAGGCTTATTCATCATGGATTCTTTTGGCCATAGCTCTTGTGGTTGGTCTCATGCATATTCTCCTTCCATCATCTTGTTTCTTGGTCAATTTAGCCAGATGGTTTTCCATCACATGAGGTTGATAAGAAATGTTAGATAAAACATGCCACACGTTGGCTGTCTACCCAAATTTAAGATAGATCTAAGACTAAAAATTAGCAAATCTGCCACCACTAGGCCTCTATCGGAACCTCCTCCATGATGAACAACACTAGCACTAGAGCCCTGCAATTAAATCGTGTGAATACCATAATATTTGTGAATTTTCTCCCAAGCCTCATACGAATGAGTCGATCCAAGAACACAAGAGAGAACTGATCTAGAAAGAGTAGATTGAAGCCAAATAAGTAATGTTTGATCTTTAACTTCTCACACTTCATATTCAAGATTAACACGATCAAATGCGCAATCCTCTGGTGAGAAAATGTGGTTAAACCACAGATTACGACAAATCATCGTAGCTTATGTGATTCAATGACCAGTTCAAGATATTTCATCCAATGGAAATAATTTGAATTGTCAAGCTTCTCAGCAATGGAGGTTGGAAACAATGCAGAAGCCATGAAGGATGTTGAAAAGGAACCTCAGAATTTGGGAAGAGGAAGAGACATTGAATAAAAGGCTCTAGATACCATGATGTAAAATGAACTGAACAAGAGAGAACTGTTTAACAAACTGAATGGTATTCATTTAATTAACATATTGAAAAGAGAAGTGGACATAAGTATTTTTAGCTAACTTCTTACAACATAAGAGATAGCTAACAGCCTTTACTGAAAAGGTTACAAGAAGTAGATGTTAGCAATAGCTAACAGCTCTGACTACGTAATACAATTCTTACATGTACAGTATAGCTAAGTACATACTCTAATAATCAAAGAACTCCATCTAGTATTGTTCACTTTTTTTGATTGCATGCTATAGCTTAATTAACGTGCAAAATAATAAATATTTGCTTGCAAGTGGGCTGGCCTAAAAGTTTCCTGCATGTTTTAATTATATGCAGAGCAACCTTATGACAGCATCCCAAATTTTAGTGCAGCTGATGCTTTAAGGCTTACAGGAATTGGGAGGAATGAATTTATTGATATAATGAACAAGTGCAGATCTAAGGTACTAGATAGATTTTCCAATATGTTTTACAGTAATATACTTTTGATTCTTGTATTTCATGTCATGATATTGTATGCATTTCTGTGATTGTTTTAGTACCTGTTTCAATTGTGGTGGTGATATTACCTTTAAAGACTTGGTGTAAGCAGGCAAGGTATTGATTCTAGAGATGTCAAACTGAATAATAGACCTTATCTTCATCTGACTCTTTTTAATTATATGCCTTTGATCTGACTTTAAATTTTTTTCTCATATATCCAAGATGTTGCTGCCCCTTGTCTTAAACTGGATTATGATTTTATTACATTCTTTCCTTACTTGTCAATGCCCCTTTTTTGGTATTCAGAAAATCATGTGGAAGCTGAACAAGTCAATTGCAAAAGAACTTTTACCCACACAGCCTGTGGATTTTCCTATTGAACCTTGGTGGGGAGTTTGTTTGGTGAACTTTACTTTGGAAGAATTTAAGGTACGATCTGCATTTCACCCTTGTTAATGGAGGAGGGTTCATTTGCAATAATGTTGTTCATTGTGTTTATTTGGAAATAAGAAGTAATTTAGGTATTCACTTTATTTTTTTCTTGTGTTGTCTTTTGCCTTTATAGAAACTTTCAGAAGAGGAAATGGCAATGATAGATAAACTTTGTAAGGAGGAAGCAAATTCATTTATCTTGTTTGATCCTGATGTTGTAAAGGGTCTTTATAGTCGAGGATTGATCTATTTTGATGTTCCTGTATATCCTGATGATCGCTTTAAAGGTCTGTCTTGAGTTAAAGTTTGATTATAATTTTTTTTGCTTTCTAGGCTTTACCTCCAAAATATCATTGCATATGATAACAAAATCTTATATAAGGATTATGGAGATTTAATTAGTTGACATTTTTAAACACTCGATTTTCTCACTACACTAAATTAGAAACCATATTTTGCAATGAAAGTGTGAAACTTCAAATTAGGTGCCACGTCATCCATTCATTTTCTGACTAAACTAAATTAGGAACCATTTGTTGCAATGAAATGGAGGGACTAATGTGCCAACGTAGTTATGAAGAACCTATTTAGGTCAAAATTTTATTTAGGGACCTATTTCTTATGTATAAAAATAAGGAGTTGATTCTATATAATCAAGGATGTCAAGATTATATATCCATTATTAGCAACATTTTTATTTATTCTTGTAGCACATCTTTGTTACTAGAGGATATCAAGTTTCCTTTATTTATTGTATTGATTCCTTTTTCTTAATATAATAAAACACTCATGTCTCAGAAACACAATTTCAGCTAAATGTTTCTCTCATTCCTGGAGTTCCCAATCTTTTAGGATCAATTTGGGTATTTACTCAATAAAAGGAACATGTAAAAGGTTATGAAAACAAACTTAGCATTAGAATTACGGGGAAAAATAAAATATATAGGACCAAAAGAGAGTATTGAAAGACTTTGGCCATTTCTTATGAAGGTTTTGTCTAGATTGTCAAAGGGAGTGGTTTGTTAATGTTTTGAGAGGTGCTTGTCACATGGTATGAAGCTCTTGAATAAGGAAACCAATTTGAAGGAGACATTTCAATACTAGCAACCACAAGTTACGAATGTGGACGTCTACTAAATTGCTGAGGTGGAATCCACTACAAAGAGAATTGGGTTTAGTGTTGTAAGTGTTGGGTCTACTATGGTATAAAGTATTGATTCTAGGTTGGTCTTGTAGATTAAAACCATGAAGAAGTTCACATGTTGGCAAGAACTAGTGGCTAATAATGCTAATTAAATTGATGATAGCATGCAAGTTTGAAGCAAACTTGGCATTGAATAGAGCTATGAACTCCATGATTGTGACTAGAACCACTAAAATGTGTAAATCAAATTAGTCGAATTAGAATTATGGTCAGCGGTAGATGGTGTTTGATGTTGATCAACATCATTCTATGAGGCAGATTGAGTGAAGTATTTTATTGGAGTAGAAGTTGCTTATTCCAAAAGTGGGATTTTCATTTCCCAAAGAAAGTATGTACTTAACCTTTACTTAACCTCCTTAAAGAAACATGTAAGCTAGGATGTAGAACTTTAAGAATTCCTATTGAACAAAATCTTAAAATTGGAAGTGTAGAGAGTTTTCCTGTAGAAATGATCCAATATCAAAGATTGGTAGAGAAACTTATTTGTCTATCGTGCACAGGATCAGATTTTGCCTCTGTAGTTAATGTGATAAGTCAGTTTGCACATGATCCAAAAGAAAGACACATGCAAGTTGACAAAATTCTTCAATACTTGAAGTCAAGCCTAGGAAAGGGTTATTGTACAGAAAAGAAGACACTTTGGCCCTGAAAATATATACTAAGGCAGACTATGCAAGTTCTGTTATTGACATGAAATCTACCTCTAGGTACTGTATATTTCATGGAGAAAGTATTGTAATCTGGAGAATCAAAAAACAAGATAGAGAATCTTGTTCTAGTTCAAAAGCTAAATTTTGACCCCTTCTCAAGGTTTTTGGATGAAAGTCATACTAGATGACCTTAAAATAAAGGTTGACATCTTTATGCAGTTGTAGTGTGATGACAAGTCCGCCATAAGCATTGATAGACTGGGACAACATAATACAATCAAACAGATCGAAATTGACATACACGTCATCAAAGATAATCTTGACAGGATATTTTCACAAAAGAGCTTCCTTAGGATAGATTTAAGGATCTTGTAGGCAAGTTGGGAATGATTTCATTTTCCAACTTGAAACCAAATTATTAGGATAAAAATATTCTTAATATTTCCATAGTGATTAAGAAAGATATTTTTATAATCATCCTGTTCATTTTAGCATATTTTATTTTCTTATTTTAAAGGATTCAATTATTACAAATGGAGATTATGAGATTGTAATTAGTTCTTTATTTCCTTACATAGTTCAAGTGTTCTTCTCACTCATTTATTTCTTCTCAAAAAATTCCTCACCTTGTAAGTGTAGCCAATGGACCCAAAGTTGCATTCCAAGGAATTGGTTAAGTTCCTTTATCTTTAAATCTTGATGTTGTCTTGTACATTCCACATTGTCATTATAATTTATTTCTCTACGCTAATTAACTCAGGTCCTTAAATTGTTCTGTAGTATTTGATCTAATACTTGACCTATGTAAGGAAATCAAGAATTATTTTATTGATTAAAATCACATAAGGAAATGAGACTTATTTTCATATATTTTGAGATATGATCAAGATGATTTTATTTATTTTAGTTTATTCTAACAAAGTCAATAGTTTGGAAGGAAGAGGCTTGAAAGTTAAATTTGGGTTTGGAATAGTGGCTTATTGATTTTCTTCTCTTATTTTTGTTGTTGTGGTGGGTGAGTCAAAAGGTACAATATAAAACATAATGATTTTTATTTAGACATCCAATGCACATGTGGCCAAAAGTAAATCAAAGGTTGTTATCATCAGAATTATTTCGAAATCCCACTAAACTAGGAACAATAAGTAAAACTAAGTAATTGACTACTCCCCCTGGGTAACCAGAGTGCCTTGTATCTTAGATGATCTATTAAGATTTATTCTTTTATATGTTATGATTTGTTTCATTATTTAATGCTGATTTTTATAATTATAGGAATATCTGATCACAATCAGATTTATTAGAATGATTTATTGGCGTATATCATATCATGTATATAGAAATAAAATCTCCAATAATTCTTTGTGTTTATTGTAATAAACTTATGTAAAACAGACTCTATAGTGTAGTCCATACAAACAGTTTTAAGCACCTGTTGCATCCATCTATTTTTCTCTCTTTCAACAATTTTTATACTTTTGGCGGTGATTCAGTTTCCAGGCTTGAAGGTTTTGTTTCAAACAGGGAGCAGTCTTATGAAGATCCTATAGAAGAGTAATGCCTTTTTTCCTGTCTTTCCATCCTTTTTTTTTAGATGCTGTTTCCATAAGTTGGAAAAAGTAACACCATATCTTTTTCATCTAGGCTACTATATGCAGTGTTTGTTGTTTCAAATGAAAATGCATCTGTTGCTGAATTGGCAGCAACCCTACAGGCTGACTTGTCACAACTGCAGGCTGCTGCATCTTTTGTATGTCGATTGGGATGGGCAACAAAAGTAATTGATCCAGCATCTATTCTCCAAGATGCAAACATACCTGGGTCTCCTAAAAGTGCAGTCAGTGATGAAGATGCTTCTATTGCTAGTCGTGGTTTTGATAATATGCTCACTGATAATGATAACAATCAAGGAGATGCTTATGGTCCTCATTCTTCCCATACACGTGTCGCTTTCATAGTTGACGCTAATATAACATCATATCTTATGATGGGTTCTGTTTCGCCAGGTATATATACCTTCATCATTTTCTAAAGCTTAAATTCATTTACTGGAACTTTTTGAATTATGTTTTTTATTGTTATTGTACTGCTGATGTTTGTTAGAGTGTATGCACAGGCTGCTATTCTGAGCGTTGTTGTATTATATACTTTTTGCTCTGGTTAGTTAGTCTGCTAGTTTCAGTTAGCGTTCAGTTACAAGTTGCTGTAACCTTCCATATCTACTTATATAAATATCGTATGTATATTTGCATCAGATTGAGGAAATAATAATACAATACTTTTCATTCTTTCTCAAACCCATTACTTTGGTGATTTTAGGGACTTCTGGGGAATGAAAAAAGATACATATATAAGCTGTGTTGTTCAATTACATAATAAATGCAGAAAGGAAAGCAAATAGAAGGTGATCAGATCAAATTGGAGAGATTTGCTTCTGACACAAAATAGCAATCAAATTGGATAAAATCACAATACTTTGATCTTGAAAATTAATTGCAGAAGTAGACAGATATATAACTGTCAAACCCCCTCCCCAAAGTTGGTGCATAGATGTTGAACTTGCTTACAAGAATAAATTAACAATATAATAAGCTAAATAATAATAATAAAAGTTCTAAATGATATAAATATAAGAAATATATCTATAAGTAAAATGGTATATAAATATTGCTCCCTCTAGTCCTATTTATAAGAAACAAATGGGATTGTTTTTATGGTCCCAAATATACGAAATTATAGTGGTCATTAATAATAACAGTTGAGTTTGAGTTCTATTTTTAAGCTGTAAAATTTTCTTTTTGATCTATTCATTATTGTAGAAAATAAGGATAATATATTTTGCTTATTATTATAGACATGTAATCTTTATTTTTGAGGAAACAAAATATCCTCTATTCATGCATAATATGTATATAATGAGTCTACATAAACTTAGATCCGATGTATTCAAACACACAGTATTCAGTGCACATGCGTTTTAATTCTATGTCTAAGCTGTGAGTTCTTTTTAGTCTATTCATTTTGAGCATGTTTGTCTTTTATCTTCTGTGTCTGAGAATTTTTTTTATTTTTTTGTATATTGCTATTAACGAAAATCATTCTACCTGAACTTTGTCAGGCCTGAAATCTCATGCGGTTACACTCTATGAAGCGGGAAAATTGGATCATGCCGTCATTGCTGATCTTTGCAAGGATCTTAGCACTCTGGAAGGTGCCAAATTTGAGGGAGAGCTGCAGGAATTTGCAAATCATGCATTTAGCTTGCGTTGTGTATTAGAATGTCTACAATCTGGTGGAGTTGCTTCTGATGCAAAAGTTAGTGAAGATAAGACGGACCTGGCTACTTTAGGAAATGATGAGTCTAGTTCTCCAATATCTGAAATATCTTCCACTGACAAATATGGAGACTATGGTATTACAGAAGCTGGGAAGAATGATTATGATATATTAAATTCAGTTTTAGAGAAGTCGGTACAGCCTGCTTCCACTCAAGCTACTCCTAGTGGAACCAGTTCTATTCCTTTTGATGATGACGATAGTCATGTACAGGATGAAGCCAGGGAAGATGGAAATCTTCGGAATGATGAGAAACTAGTGCTTGGAGAGGCCAATGTTGGAAAAGAAATGTCGAAAAAAGTTAAGAAATATCGTGTAGACATTCTCCGCTGTGAAAGCTTGGCTTCACTTGCTCCAGCAACCCTTGATCGATTGTTTGTTCGTGACTATGATGTAGTTCTGTCCATGGTGCCTCTTCCTCATTCTTCAGTTCTTCCTGGATCCACAGGTCTGGTTCATTTTGGTCCACTCTCGTATTCTTTTATGACTCCCTGGATGAAATTGGTATTATATTCAACTGTAGCTAGTGGGCCTCTATCAGTTGTTCTGATGAAAGGACAGTGTCTGCGCTCACTTCCTGCTCCATTGGTTGGTTGTGAGAAAGCTCTCATATGGTCTTGGGATGGTTCCACAATAGGAGGGTTGGGAGGGAAGCATGAAGGAAATTTAGTAAAGGGAAGTATACTCCTCCATTGTTTAAATTCACTTCTTAAACATTCAGCTGTGCTGGTACAGCCTCTAAGTAGGTTTGACCTTGATGAATTTGGAAAGGTGACTACAATGGATATCCCTCTTCCCTTAAAGAACGCTGATGGATCAATTACCTCTGTTGGAAAAGAGTTAGGAATATGTGAAGGTGAATGTTCAAAACTGAATTCTCTCTTGACTGATTTGGCTAACAAGATGGAACTATGGACGATTGGGTATATTCGCCTGCTGAAATTATTTATTGGACAAGAATCAGACCAGTTCGCACCAGAAGAAGAGAAATATGAATGGGTCCCGTTGAGTGTTGAATTTGGGATTCCGTTATTCAGTCCTAAGTTGTGTAGTAATATATGTGAAAGGGTTGTTTCATCTCAATTACTTCAATCTGGCTCATTTGAAGAACACCATCATGCAATGCAAAGCTTAAGGAAAAACTTGCATGACATGTGTGCTGAGTACCAAGCAACAGGTCCTGCTGCGAAGGTTCTTTACCAGAAGCAGAAAGCCAAGGGATCCCCACGACAACTAATCAATTATGCTAGTGGAAAGTGGAATCCACTCATGGACCCTTCTTCTCCAATTTCTGGGGCCTCGAGTGAGCATCAAAGGCTAAAACTTGCTAATCGACAACGCTGTCGAACTGAAGTTTTAAGCTTTGATGGCAGCATTCTTAGGTTTGTTAACTTCTAAACATTGAATTCTTTCTAAACCCTAAACGATAAATAGATGAGATCAAAAACAAGGTTTACCAAAAACAAACTTTTTTCAAGAATAAGAATGCTAATGCATCACTCTATAGTTTGATGACATGGCTAGTCATTGGACTGCCAATGTTTTTGTTGCTTAACAGTAGGGACTAAAAGTAAAGGAGAAAAAGTTCGAGGACTTTGACAAGTCAAAATTTAGACTAGAGACTAAACGTTGAAAGCCTAGAAAGTTTAAGAACCAAAAGACAGCCTTTCTTATTAGATTAATGAATGAATTTTTCTAGCTTTTTGGATTGAAATAAAATCAGTTTCTTCATCATAAATAATCACCTAGTTTCTGTAATCTAACCCAGTGACTGTAAAAATTTGTTAATGTATTCTAAATTAAGAACACAATTTTGCAACTGCGGTGGTATGTAGTGAAGGTGAATAAAATATCTTAGATTTTTGTGTAGCATATCATGTATGGCGACAGTGGTAGGGACTGACTATATACAATTCTATCCCTAATCTGAGACTGTTCCCACTTATTCTGCTGCCTCGAAACTCTGCCATTCTAACCAATATACGTTCTACTATTTATAACTCTTTAGTGGCATTACGTTGCATTGGTATCCGCTATTTTTCTATCCATATTTTTTTAGTATGTGAGGGTATACGGTTGGAATAGTTTAAAATTAGAATGAAGTTTTATAAAAACCCAAGACACTGAAATACTAAGAAACCTGGTATAATCTCCCTTCCATCTGTTGATTTTAGCTAATAATTTCAGTTCCCTGATGTTTCAAATTCTCAAAAACTAGTGTCTTTGGATGGTGATTGCAGATCTTATGCCTTAACTCCTGTTTACGAAGCTGCCACAAGGCCCGTTGAAGAAGGAACTCAAGCCAACACATTGAAAGCTGAAACAGATGAAAGTGATAGTAAAGAAGTAATCCTTCCTGGAGTAAATCTTATTTTTGATGGTTCTGAGTTGCATCCATTTGATATAGGTGCCTGCCTCCAGGCACGTCAACCTGTTTCCTTAATAGCAGAAGCAGCAGCTGCCTCAGCATCTTTAGCTATCAAATAGTTCTTCAGTTACCATAGAGTACAGTGCATCGAAAAGCATGACTGCTGGCCAATCATGCGCCAATGTTATTGCCACTGCTTGGTTTGTTACCATCTTCGACATTGTTGGTTGCCCATGTAGTTGGGCTCAGATTGAAGGTGAGTTTCATATTTTCTTGTTGTAACACTATAGTTGTTACAAACTACATTCAATGCTCAACCTCTTTGTGGCAGTACCTGCAGCAGCCTTAAGTCTAACTGACCCTGGTTTTCTATTTGAAACAAGGATGTATAAAACGATGTGAGACAGATTTTGGAACTTTTAGATTGATTTTTCTTTCTATAACATTTCTCTTCATGTCCCCACCCTCATTTTTTTTTCCATGTTTTCATGTATACCTTTCTACTCGCTCAACCTTTTAGTCTTTGTCATTAAGGTAATCAAAATCGAAATTTTGCTCAAGATTGGAAAGGGAAGTATGGATCGTAAATTGGGAGATCATTATTGCATGGATAATAAGATCGTACAAAATTTATGAAATTCATATATGCATATACAAAGTCATTATATCTCACTTGAAACTCATAATTGAACTACAATCAACATGACAAAAAGAAAGATAAATATATAAAATAATAAGTAAATTGGTGTAAACACCCATTAACAACTACTCCTTACTAGCTACACAACAGGAACTCCTTCCTAGTTACAAAATAGTAAACCAATAATTTCATCATTTGCAAATATGAATTTTGCCTCAGTTACAAAACACTAATTTATCTAAAGCAAATAATGTATCAAGTTAAAATCGTAGACCTTCAACTCCACCATTTTCATTTACATTTTATTCACCATTCAAATTAGTAATGTCTAGATCATGTTGACCTATAGTTTCATCCTGCTTTACTTAGACTGAACCAAGTTTCATTCAAATATGCATCTTTCATAATCCACTTATCATCGGGTAAACAATCATGAATATTAATTTGAATGAGTTTTGAATTTTGCTTTTTAGCTAATTTTGAATTGGTCTTAGCGAAAACATCATTCATTGTGTTTTGCTTTAGTTTGTTTCTTTTCTTTATGTGAACTAAATACATAAAATAGTAAATATGATAAGCAAATAGTAGACTAATAGTTCTATTTTAAAAATATATTTTAATTAAGATTAACTTACCATCTCAAAGTAACTTTAATTACGTTCATACTCGGACAAGCTATATGCCAATTTGAACATCAACCACCATTTCTTTATCTTTATCATTAACCATCCTTATTAAACATTTCATTAGATATTGTTTCATTGTCAAATTAGTTATAATTCCAGGACTATAATGTAGTTAAGGGTCAAGGAAATATCTTGTAGCACAAAAAGACCTATAATGTTGCTTGTTACACCTTTTATCACTGACGTTCCCGGAAAATAATTAACCAAAATATAATATGTTGAATTAGTGTTCTATTTCAAAATCACTCACTTAAATGAATAGATAGATAGATTAGATACTTTTTTACGAGATTGAAAGCTTTTTGTATTTTTTCCTTAGATTGGTCCATTACTTCATAAATGAATCTCATGGTTGTTTTTCATTTGAATTCAAACACTTGAGTTAAAGACAATGCACCCTTCAAATAAGTTATGATATTTCTCCGTAAGTCCTTATCCAAAACTACATCCCTAGTTGTTTTTTATCCCTTATTGTGATAGAGAAATTAGTAAAGAAACTAGTGAAGTTCTTTAATATACAAAGGTTGTAATTTTCTTTTTATATTTTAAAATTATTTCTTCATGAATTGGAATCTTTTTCTCATAATCCTCTAACATTAATCTGTCATGTTGTGCAACACAAGGTGCATTTTCTTTGCCAATAAACTTTGTAGCGTGTTGCTTTATTTTTCACAACTTGAATAAAAGTGTTTTCCCTCACCTCTTCCACAATGCTATATTATGACAATAAATTTTTCAACTATTTTGAATATATATAGAGTAGATGCATCTTAAAAAACATGATTCCCTTTAGGCTATTCAGTAAGAAGTTTATTATCGTTTTTTTTTTCCTTACCAATCCAATCATCAATCATAATTTTTTTATCTCATGATTTTGACGCATGCTTCATGCACCTCCATACTTTCTTCCTTACTTTCTTCCTGCATCTCTATAGGTACAACAAATTACTTTCTTCCTGCATCTCCATAGGTACAACAAATTGATCATTATACCCTTAATGGAAAAAATTAAACAAACTCTACACCCCTTAAATGTTTTGTATTATAGATTGAATATAAAAATTGTATTCCAAATTGTATAATCTGAAACATTATTTTTTTTTTTTTGTATTTTCGATTGTATAATTCGAAATACAAACTTTTTTCGTATTTTGGATTACACATTCCGAAATACAAAAATATATTTCGGATTGTACAATTGGAATGTGAAAAAAAATGTATTCTAGATTGTACAATTCAAAATTCAATTTTTATATTATCGATTGTGTAATCCAAAAAAGACATTTTTAGTATTTTGACAAAATATGGGAGTGTAGGATGAAATCATGGAGGTGCAAGAAGAACGAGTCAATGATTTTTTATCTTAAAATGAGTGAAAGCGATATTTAATAAGCAAAGAGAGAATAAAAGTCTATGTTGTTTTGGTAAAAGAAGAGCGGATAATCTTTTGCAACATTTTTTTGCCAAGAAAGAAAGGCAGTTGCTACAGTTTTTACGCAATGGGGTGTGCAAGGTTATGTGGTATTTTTAGGCAATCCGGTGCATGGGTTAAGTAAGGCCATTGTTTCCTCCACCCCCATATTTGCTTCCTGCATCACATCAATTTTTGGTAATTCCACAAATGCCATTGTCATAACAAACAAAGAGAGAAATAAGGTTTGTTGTGGTTATGTGAAAACGAAGAAGGTTTTTGGTGGGTGACAACGGAGGAGCTACCTCTCAAAAGATATTTGCTGCTTCAAGTTTCTCCGATGCTCCTCCGTTGCTCCTCCGCATTGCCTCGCTCCTCTGCCTTCACCCTTCGTCACTGTTGTCCTTCAATGATATCGCCATCGTTGTTGGTAACTCTTCCATTGTCACCCACCAACACTCTTCTCTATTTTCGCAAAACCACAGCAAACCTCATTTCTCCCTTTGTATATTATGGCAAGGGCATTTGTGGAATTACGAAAAATTGATGGGGTGTAGGAAGCAAATGTGGGGTTGTAAGAAGCAAATGTGGGGTTGCAGGAAGTAATTGTCGTTAAGTAAATGGGATTTGAAAACCCGAACTTAAGTTTCGGGATGTAAAATTGGGGGCAAAAACTTTCTGTACCTCTACATTTTTAACCTGTACCCCATCAATGACCACAAAATAACTAAAATGCCCTCTACGTTTATAATTAAATAGCTTATGAAATATGTTTTCCAAAATCTATTTTTGAAAAATATTTTCTAACATCTATGAAAAATATTATTTGCAATGTAAATTTTATATTTTATAATATGTTTTACGAAATAAGTTTTAGAAAACATTTTTCAAAACATAAAATTTATATTTTGGACTATCTTTCATAAATAAATTTCAAAAACATATTTTGAAATATAAATTTATGTTTCAGAAAATATTTTCCAAAATCTATTTTCGAAAACACGTCTACTGTGGATTTGAAATAAAATATCATGCACATTTCTAGTATATTTGAAATTGATAGGGTGCAGGTTTAAATTTATGGGGTGCAAGAAGTTTATGTCACAATCAGATCATGCAACTCAACCAAAAAATAGGGTGAAATGTTGGAAGAATATCCAAAAGAGCGGGGTGCTTCTTCTTGCACCTCTATACTATCTTCCGGCACCTCCACAGGGGAAGCAAAAATACCATTTTACCTTTTTCATTTTTGTCATCTTCTCAATCACATTGCTCTTCACTTTCTTGTATTTTAGATTCTATAATTTGAAATATAATCTTTTATATTTCAGAATACAACTTTTTGTATTCTGAAATTTAAAATACAAAACATTGTATTCCAAATTATAGAATCAAGAATACCAAAAAAAGTTTGTATTCTGGATTGTATACCTTGAAATACAAACATATTACACAATCCATAATACAATTTGTATTCTATATTACACAATCCGAAATACAATCTTCTTTTTGTATTCCAGATATTTTAGATTTTGCAATCTAGAATAAAAAAGAAATTTTGTATTCCAGATTGTGTAATCTAGAGTACAAATTTTAGAAAGGATATTTAGGTATTTTTTGAATTATCCAAAAATAAAAGGCATTATTTCTTCATTTCTTTCATTAAACACACTTGTCTTATTTTCTTTTAATAAATAAATTTATTCCATTTTTGTTTGATGTTTAATGTAGATGGATATTTGACCTTGGTGGAAAATAATAAAACAATTAATAGTGGTTGATGTCACTAAGCATCATTTAAATCTGAGGACATATCCTTCACAAGAAGGAGGGTTGAAGATGAAACCTTATGAAGAAAGACTCTAAACTTGAAGAATAGAATACTAGGTTTTTCTTCTTTCTTCTTAGTCTTGTGTAAAATGTATAAATATATTTTCTCTTGTATTGTTTATAGGATTTTAAAGAGGTATTAATAGAATTCCTTCATGCCTTAATTAAGCCTTGATTTGGGCTAGAAAATCAACCACAAACCCTAGAAAATTTAGTTAAAATCTTGACCAAGTCATGAAGAAGAAAGGGGACGAGAAGTTTGGAGTAAGGAAGTCTCACTTTCAAAGCTAATTTAGGTGTTGCATTCATTCGTTGGTCAACCTTTGAAGATGCCACTTTAGGTCGTTTTTAGTCCCACATTCCTTAGCTCATGAAGTGCAAGGGCTTATGCATTTATAAGTAAAATCCCTTGTCCCCTTGTAGCACTCAACCTTTAATTAAATGAGAATCGAAGCATTACATATTTTTCTTGTTCTCTTGAGTCACACATGGGAGTCTCCTAGTTCACACCAAGGAACCTTCCTTGAAGAGCACATTTTTTTAGTTTCTTTTGAAACTGGGAGAATTAAAAAAAAATTCTTTAGCATCTTGAAGATGATTCCATCAACTAGCTTCATCATTAGATGAAGAGATGTCAATTGTTTCATGCCATGGACACGCAAGGATAGGATGTTGGTTGGTCAGAGGTTTATTAGATGATGGTAGCGATGATGATGTAGAAGTTATGTTTGAAAATGATTAGGGAGGGAAAAGGATGTTTAGGATGTATTGATCAAACTTGATCAATGGAAAGGTGAGAATGGTGGAGTTGGGAATAGTTTGGTGTCGTAAAAAGTATCGGAAATGAATCTTTCAAAAACCTTCTTGAGTGGTGCTAGAAATGACCCTTTTAGAGCTTTTTCATTTGAGGTAAATCTCATACGTAACCTCCCTTTCTTTTGTGGTAGCCTCTTTTTCAATTATCTGGTCAACAACATTTGTCATGCACTAGTTGAGATCAAAGTCTGTCAAGCTTATGAATGTGCAGTTGGCTCTAGAAGGGAGGGGGATTGAATAGAGTCTGAACTCAAATTGTGAAATATAAACAATTCAAAGGAATATAAAATCAGAGTGTAAAAGAGAGAAAAGTAGACACATTTATATTGGTTCATCTTGTAACCAGGCTACGTCCAGTCACCTTAAGTAAATTGCTTAAGAGATTTCACTAACGAGTTTTAACGTTTCTTCGGGTACGAGTTTTAATGCCTCTCTAGGAACGAGTATTCTACACCTCTCCAAGAATGAGTATTCTACATCTCTCTAGGTAATGACTATTCAACACCTCTTCGGGTAATGAATATTCTACACCTCATTAGGCAACGAGTATTCACATCTCTCCAAGCAATGAGTATTCATACCTCTCCAGACAACGAGTATTCAAACCTCTCTAGGCAAAAAGTACTTTAAACCTCTTCAGGTGAAACCTAGTCTTAATCTTCCCCTGAGATTAAAACCTCTAAACAATGAGAAAAACTCTCTTAATATCACAAGGTATACTTCACAATGTGAAGGATTTACAATGGTCAGGCTCACAATCATTTTCTTATTAACAACAAGATGTAACAATGACTTTGGCCATAATATTTCTATTGAATTTCTTTGTGTGTTCCTCATCAATCTCTTCTCCTCCTATTTTCCTTCATCTTCAATGATCTTTATATAGTCTTTGGGATATGACCGTTGAAACTTCTATGAACAATTTTTTTGTATTGATGAATATCCTCTTCTTCAATGCATATTTAGTGTGTTCAATTCATTTTTGAAAATTTTCCATTTTTGTTGTAATTTTGAATGATGAGACTTGATGTATTAAATTTTTAATTCATGTGTCTCCTTCATCTCTTTGTCTTTCCTTCTCATATGGAAACACTTGCTCTACCTTCATGTCATTATCACATAATTAAGTCCTTCAAATATTTCCTTCTTTGTAGCAAATAGGAATGTTGGACTTATTCATTATCTTTTTAGTTGTAAGTCTTTTGTGCAACTCTTTCACTGTAGCTTGTCTTCGTTTGCCAGTCTTCTTTGATTGTATTTCTAATTTTTTTTTGTTTCACTCTGTCTCAGTAACTCTATAAATAATAATTATTTCTCTTATGTATCTTGTGGGTTTTCTAGTGCTTCAATCCGTGATTGACCATGTGTAATTTGCATTTAAATACCTTAGTCAATTAGATAATCACTTAAATAACTTTGAAATATAATCTCTTAAATAATAAAAGCTTTCTATTTTAAATATTAATATAATTTCAAAACTTTCTAAGTTTGTCTATATTTTGAACATTGAAACAAATCATAATTATATCAAAATATTTTTGAATCTTATTTAATACAAGATTTTCTTCTTAGAGAATAAAATGATATTTTAATATTTCCAAACTACTTTCAACATGACACATATAAGAAAACAATATTTAAAATTATAAAGTTTAGACACTCCTTGATGTGAAGACGTTGACTGTTATTAAAACTAGTTTTGTCTGACTCATAGATGTACTAGATCATCTTATGCTCTTTTAGGTCGATTTTCTGACACATTTTTCTAGCATGACCAAGTGCTATAAATTTGTCTAGCGTAACTTTGTATTATTGGATTGTCTATCTATTGTATACTAAAGATATCATCCAATTTATTTATTTAGAGTATTATACAGTCTCAATAGATCTTTTGATTTTTCCTTACTACGTGAATGTGTCGATCAATTCTTTCTCGTGCTCTAAGATCATAGTCCTTATCTTGATTATTGGTCCAAGTTATCTCTTTTAATGCTTCTAATTTCGTATATGATAAATAGTTGGAAAATTGAGAAATTTAATTAATTTTAATATTTATGTAATATTAAATATAGCAGTAGGCGTGGGGTTGAAGAATGAAAATGCAAGAGATTTCTTTCATAGTAACTTACACAAAAGTTTAGGAAGAGATTTCAAAAGTTTTAAAGAATTAATAAATAACAACTTCGTAAGATGGGTTACCTGTTTGAAATATTACTATAATATTAAATATAGCAGTAGGCATGAGGCCTGAAGAATCAAAAGGCAGAGATTTTCCTCATAGTGAAATCTCCGTAGCACAAAACTTTAGGAAAATATTTCAAAAGTTTTAAAGAATTAATAAATAAAAACTTCGAAAATGATAAAGCAAAAGTTAGAAAAAGTTTTAAAGAATTAATAAATAACAACTTTGAAAATGATAAAGCAAAAGTTAGAAAAATCTTTCAATTGCTCAAGATTTTAATTAAAATAAATTAAATTTTTATTAAATAATAATTTAAAACTTTGTAAATCACCAAGCATTTAAAATCTAAATATTAATATTTATCTAATATTAAATAAAATATTATTATGTATAACAGACACACTTTACCAAAGCAATAGGTACGAGACTCAAGAACGAAAAAGTAGAGATTTTCCTGCCAGTGCAATCTTCCAACCACTACAATGGAGTAGGTATTTACCCATACTCTCATTACAACGCATTACAAATCAACTTTTTGTAACTTTCTCTAACCTTCATCCGAAAATGTATAATACATTCAATAAATCTAAACATTAAGATTTTATTTACATTGTCTCAGGCTTCAAACGGTAAGCATAAAATAACATGATTTTATTTTATTTAGTGAAAAAAAAAATCAATTTTTGAGTGTGAGATTTAACCTATTTTTCATGGTAGTAGTAGTGGAGTTCTCCTATCTTCATCCAATCACAAATAGCAGATGCATCGTTACCTATTTTTTTGTATGTTTTGGTCAGTGCTCTATGAAAACAAAAAAAAGATATAAACGGTTATAGTTTCAAACTTGAAATGTTACGTGTTTGTGTGCCTCTGGAGCTTAAGAGAAAACCTTGAACCATTACAACAAATAAGTCTTCAACAAAGACCCACGATATATAGCTGAGAGACGTTGTCGTAGTCTTTGCAGATTTGGCTTTAAACAGTTAAAAAAATGCTTGGGTTAGTGATATTTATTTATTTTAACCATTTTTCTATAACAATAATCATGAATCAATTAGTAATTAATAGTTATTTTTCTGTATTTAGGCTAATTGGGCTTTAATTAAAAGTTTGATTCAATTTGATGTAATTTTTGAATTTTTTTTTCCAAACTTGAGTATGCTTTGTATTTTTTTCCATAACGTTTACTACGGACCTCTAATTAACTTGATCTTTATGTTATTTTGTAGATAACTCAAAGATCTACAAACATTATTACAGGGTGCAAGATCAAATTCGGATGGAAAAGTGGATAAAACCAGTCTTGAAGTTTGCATACAAAATCTAGACAACATTTTGAACGGAAATCATTAATGTTGGGCCAAATTAGGGCAACATAGAATGTGCCTAGGCCTTAGTTCGTGGAAAAGAATTAGAATTAGGATTTTTCTTTTGTGGGACAAATTATAAAGCAGACATATATATTTTTATGAGACTTTGATGACACCTGCATGCGAGATTATTTTCTTTTGCAATACATTTCGTTCGTTCGTCTTTCTTTCTTCTTCATGTTTGCATTTTCTTATTCTCTCAATTTGTGTTCTTTGTGTTTCAATTTGGAGATGCCAACCGTGATGATGAGTGACTAACGTTTTTATTCAATTCGATGCCCGAAGGTTCTCTTGTTTACATTAATCCTTGGGTTCGTATTTTGTATTTCTTTCCATAAATTACATGTTCACTTGTTTTAATTTGATAATTAGATTTAATAGTTGGATTAGTACTGTAATTGAATCAATACAGTCCAATTGAAATGTGCTGTGGAATTCTCGAATTGAAATCAAGTCAAACTAACAATGTTGCTCACAATGCGATTGCATTAGTTTGATACATTAGGTGTTCGATTAAATGCTTCATGATTGTGGAGTAGTTGGAATGTTAAATAGATTCAAGGATTCCAGTCTATTTAACCCATGAATTTAATTTGGATTGTGTAGGAGCCGGTGAGGGATTTGGGAAAACTGAAGGGAGACCGGGTTGATTTTTCATTATTTGAATTCCTCTATTTTTGTTTGATTTTTGTTTTTGTTATTGAATTTAAATACTTTGTTAAGCCCCCCTGTCCCCCCCTCCTCGTTTTGATTTTAATAGAAAATTTGAGTGGTCCTTGGAAAGAATGACCTAGGTTAGTTATACTGCAAATTTAGTCTCCTAGTTTAATCTGGGACGTGTTCAGAAGCGCGCATCGGTTAGATCTTATCTTAGATCTAAACTTAAAACTTGTATGCTCGTGGAAAGCCACGAAGGAAGGTGCATTTGAAGGTGCGAATCTCTGTCTGAAGGAAGAGAAATGGCGAGTGACATGCATAATGATAGAGAAATACACACAAAAAAATGCATTATCATTCTAAAACTTAAAAGTTAAGAACTTTATCCCAAGTACACCAAGTTGAAGCCATAACCGTCATGTGAGGTTGTAAGCGAAGTCAGACGAAAACAAGGTGCACGTGTGAGATTGCGAAAGTTGACTCAAAGTAGGCAAACTTGAAACCATAAACATGATGGCGAGGTTGCAAGCGAGGCTAGATGAAAGCAAAGTGCAGATTGTGGTATGAAGGAGGAGATCCAAAGCACAACAGAGGGAGTTGCACATTTGGGATTAGGAAAGAGATGCGAAAGAGATGCGGAGCGAGAGACAGAGAGAGCATGGTTTCGATATGAGTCTAAGGTTTGGAAATGTTTGACGAAAGACGTGGGAGGCACGGTTTTGAGGAGGTTTTGATTTTTGGGACAGTCATGTGACGCACACGGAACATTCTACGATTGCTCTCCAATGAAGAACAAGTCACCCACTTATTATATATGGTTAATTTTTTCATTTTTTTTTTGTTTTGAACTTTTTTGAAAACATTCCTGAGAATAACACATGTTAAATGTTTCTGTTTGTATTTTCTCTAATTGTTATAATTATTATAAATGGTTCATCCCCAACATGTGGTCTTGCTTCTTTCTTTTTTCCTCATGCCAAATCTCTCTACTAAATTGTCTTCACTTAATGTATCTCTTTACTCAAAATTTCTCTTTACTCATTAATTTGACTTCATTTCTTTATTCACATTTTCAATTATGACTTCATGTTTTTATTCACTTTTTCTCTTTACTCAATGTATTCATATATGATTTCCTCTTTTACTTTTGGTTTTCGTAATACTCAATCATTCTTAATGTGTTGAGTTTTTATTTTGTTACTTATGAGTTCATAAATTAAAAATAAAAAACAATTAAAAAGTTCATGTACCTATATCACCCATATTTATAAAGAGGAGTATTTTGGTCTATTCCTACTACTATGGGTGTATGAAAAGAGTATGGGTGCACGAAGCATAAACCCTACAATAAAACTAGATTCTTCGTGACTTCATAAAGCTAGATTCTTCGTGACTTCATAAAACTAGATTCTATTGTGACTTTCAATCTTAACCAATAATATCCATTTAAGGAATATAGGGTGATCGTAGTTTTTCAATTTATTAATTATTAACTTTTCTCTTCAGTTTTGAACTATGAACTCCCTTCATTCGGTTTCAGTAGCAATTGTCTCTACTCATTGCAATCCAATTCGCAAAACCTTTTCCTTCTACAAAGCCAAAACCAAAACCAAACCCCACAATCTCATTTGCTCCTTCCGCTTCCATTCTAATAGGCTCAGATTTTCAGCCCTCAAAAGCGATCCCCCGGAGTCGCATCAGACTCGCAACGTTGCCGATGACGAAGGACCAGAGAAGCTCCCATTGCGTCAAAACGATGCAAAGTTTGATTTGGGGTGGTTGCCTGCTTTTCCCCACGTTCTTGTTGCTTCAATGTCCAATTTCATATTTGGGTATCACATTGGGTCAGTTTTTCCTTCTATTTCTCTCTCTCATCTTTTTTTCGTTTAAGTTCCGCCTTACTGTAACTTCACCTTTCATTATGTGCTGGGAGGATTAGTCTTTTTTCGAAATTTGAGATAAGTTTTGTTAAGAGACACTGTGCAGCCCATTCTCTTGTTAGAGTGGCGCACTGCTATGCATATAGAAATGAGATGAGCTTCTTATGTAAAAGGTGTTTACTTGTTGAATTTTTAAAAATAAAATCAGTTTAATGTAATTAATAAATAATTTGGCACTGGATTTAGTTGAACCTTCTGATGCAAAATGGTAGTTCGGAGTTACAAAAAAGTAATGGAGAAGTTTGCCTAAAGAAGTAGTGTATTATTCATTGTACCACATCCCTCAAAGATATTAAAGAGTTCCATATATGAACAAGGTTTGAAATTATAGCTGTGATTGTGGTGTGGGGTGGGGGGATACAATCTGTAGATCAACTACTGCGAGCTTGGATCTAAGAAAAAGAAGTTTTGTAGGAGATAGAGTTTTAGTATGAATGTCTGCCTGTTGATCATGACCAGGAATATTTTGAACTATCAGTTGCTTGGCAAACACTCTTTCTCAAACAAAGAAAATATCACGTTCCATGTGCTTTGTCTTGCATGTAGAATGGGATTACGAGAAAGATTATCAATACTGAGAATGTCGCAATAAACAATCGGAACACTGAGAGGAGTAACGAGTTAACTAATGTTTGAATTCAAAGAAGTTCAGTGGTGGCAGAGGAAGACCACCATGTAACTAAAGTATGACCAAGAAATATAGTTGCCCCGGAAGTGAACCATTGATCATTTGGATTAGTGGCCCAATCTCTACCACAAAAAGCTTTAATCATTACAAAGAGCTACAATAATTTGGATACTACAATAAAGAGTTCCCTTCAAATATCGAAGTATGCATTTTACAACAGTCCAATGAGAAAGAGGAATGGACATAAATTGGCAAACTTTGTTAGTAAAGAGACATATTTCTGGTCGAGTGATAGTGAGATATTGAAGAGCACCCATCACAAATCTAAAAAAACATGAAGGTCCTTCATGTATTTAGTTTGGATTAAGGTTGAACTTCCATACCAAGAAAGAAATCGAGATTACCAAGCAGTCTTAGAGAAAATCCTGAATCCAAGTTTTTGAATTAGATGATGCAGGAAAGGAGAGTTGGATATGATAATGTTACCGACAAATATACAATGTAAGATTGATGATTGTATATGAAAAAGAAGGATCACACTTGCTATCTTTGAAACCAAATTGCAATAATGTTTAAGACGATCAAACCACACATAGAGCTTGCTTAAGTCCATAAATAGCTTTTAAAGTTTACAAACATGAGAAATATCAAGAAAACTGTTAAGAAATGCATTATGAACATCGAAATAAGACCACCTATAAGTAATAGCCAATGCAAGAATAATCCGAATAGAAATAGGCTTAATAATTGGTGAAAAAAATCTCAATAAAATCAAACCCAGGTTGCTAATTGCAACCCTTAGCAACTATTTAAACTATAGGTAAGAGATGCAAAATGATCTGAAATTGTGTTTTTTTGAGGCAATATGGATGTTTTATTTATTTGAGAAAATGGAATCAATACAATAAATAGAGGAGATATGATACCTAATAATAAAGATATGATATGGCAATAAATAAAAATGTTCCTAATAACACATATAATCCAGATATTCCTAATTATATAGGATTTTCTCCTTACTTTTTTATAATTATAACACTCCCCCATGCATTGGAGTATGTGCTCAACTTGTTGCAAATATGATTAATCCTTGATACTCTTAAAGACTTGTTATATATGTCAGCCAATTATCCATCAGAGTTGACAAATCCAATGGTGATGTTTCTAGACTCTAGACTTTTTCTTATGAAATGAGAATCTATCAAACACGAGACTTGGGATTGCCTATATAGTTAGTCTGGTAAGCCAGTTTATGCATGGTCCAAGGGAAAGACTAATGTAGGCAAATCATAAAATTCTTCAATACTTGTAGTCAAGCCTAAGCAAAGGGCTACTGTTTAGAAAAGAAGACACTTTGACTCTGAAGGTATAGGACCATGCAGTTCTATTAGTGACAAAACACCACCTTTGGGTACTATTTCTTAGAGAAAGTTTGATCATCTGAAGAAGCAAAGAGCGGGGTAAAGTATCTCGTTCTAGTGCAAACATATTGAAATTGATAAAGGTACTTCATCAACGATAATCTTGACAAAGGTGTTATTCATCTACCAACTTGTGTAGGAGTGTTGTAAATAATGAATTATTAGGATGCAAATATTCTCGATATCGCCATAGTGATTAGGAGAACATCTCTTTAGAATCTTCCTATTCATTTAAACATCTTTTTATTTCCTTAAGAGTTTGCTTGTTACAAATAAAGGTGATGAGAATGTAATTGGTGTGATTGCTATCAATAAAATAATTCTTTATTTCCTTACATAGTTCAAGTGTTTTTAAACATAGTCATGTGAGTTCAAACTTCAAAATCTTTCAGTGAAGTTACTAGACATGATTTGATGAGCAAAATTTTAAGTTGAGTGGATTAGAACTAAATAGTTCAATAGTTATAATCAAAATTCAATAAAGCTGGTTGAGTGTGTTTCATTGAGGGTGTGAAAGTAAAAGCTAGAATGGTATTCCATCTCTTAAAGCAAGAATAGATAATTAATGTGGACAAATTATGTTGTAGCTAAGTATTTGCTAATCTTTTATGTGATGATAAGTATATCATGTTGAGTTTTTAAAACTATATGGGGACCGGGTTTGAGTTTCTAGCTTCTTGTAAAGTTTGACTCATTTCAAACTTGATTGCATATTTTGCAGAGTCATGAATGGTCCTATTGTTTCCATTGCTCGGGAGCTTGGTTTTGAAGGAAACTCTTTCATTGAGGGACTTGTGGTCAGTATATTTATTGTTGGTGCTTTTATAGGGAGCTTAAGCTCTGGTTCATTGGTGGACAAACTTGGTTGTCGGCTCACATTTCAAATTGCTAGCATACCCTTAATCCTTGGGGCAATAATAAGGTAGTGTACATGGTTGATGAAATTATTGATATTTTCCTTTCTTCTTGTGGATCTTGACATTGTCTTGCTTTTATATAAAGATTTTGAGAATGAATCCTTTTAACTAGCTAACACTCTACAGAGTCAAGTTTCTAGACGACAAAATCTTCTTATAATATGGTTTTCAAAACTAATTAACTATTTGCATTTTTTTTAAGATGCGTAGTTTTTTTTTACATAGATGTCCTATGCTTCATAAAGTAATGACAATGTTTAATAGGATTTAAACTATTTTTCCAATGTGTGTTTTAGTAGAAATCAAAACTCCTACTTAGTGCTTTGTCTGTAAGGGCCAGTTTTGTCAGGAAATAATTGCATTTTCATTTTATGTTTCAAAAGTTGTCTCCCTTAGCTTTTGATTACGAGGTTGTTGTCCCTGAAATAAGTTAATTTGTGCATAAACTTACAACAATGTTGTGGCACCTTCTGGTTCGTATAGTTGATCATATCATGTGCAGAAGTATATAACTAAACAACATTGCTAATTTTATAGATTATTAAATAAAAATTTGGGCATGTTAGAAAAAGAATTACCGTTCCAAATTGAGCTCACTTTCAGTTTTTGTAATTTCCTACTAAATTTCAATAACTTTTGCTAGATTTTGCCTAATAGAGCTCCTACATCTTGGTTTCATCCATCTCTTTGAAAGTGGTAGATTTTAGTTGTTTGACACCACTATCTTATTAGTTGTTGGCCTTATACCTTTCTAAAATTTCTCATAATTAAACTTTCTTCAGCTATCTTAAATGGAGAAGGATTGAAATTTATTTAATGTGACACACAAGCTTTTGTTCCAAATCCAATATATTGATAGGTAAAATTAGTACACTGCTTCTTTTTATCTATTAAAATCTTATCTAGTAAAGAAGATCTAGATTATATATGTATTATTTGAAACATTTTTATTTATTCTTGTATCATATCCTTATTATTATCTTTATCATTAGAGGAAATCAAATATCCTATATTTATTGTATTGATTCAATTCTCTTGTATAAATAAAACACTTGTTGTCTTAGAAGTACACAATTTCAGCTTAATGTCTCTCTGTTCCCTATAGTATAACATGGTATTTATAGCTCTTTTCAAAATTGTCTTGTTAGGTAGATCCATTGTCCTTGAAGGATTTTTTTTTTCTCTTTTGTTTGGTGAAGTTTTTCTCTCAGGTTCACATTGTTCTAGTGCTATCTTTGGCAAATTTTTTGGCGATCACCATTTTCTTTAGTGAACACAGGGTTTGGATCACGTTGCACCGATCTATCCCACCATCGAAATGCTATGCGAAACCCCCATCCACATGCCTTCACATGCATCTTCTATCCCGTTCCAACTGCAACTTCGATTAATGTGTGGCGGTATGTGTTACATTTGATGACCGACCGACCCACACTCAGGTCACCTCTCCTACCCATTTCGTGGTGGCTCCATCATAGTTTGTTTGGGAGTCTAATATGCTTTTCTCTCTCTCCTTGGATTATTTTATTAATATTATTTTTCTAGATCTCTAGAAAAAATATCTTCCAACATTATATTAATATCCTAAACAAAGTAAGGTCTTCCCTAAAGATATCAAGCAATCTGAGAATCACGCATGAAGAGATATAATTGCAGAAGATTACATCATGCAAAAGTCATATTCTTGAAGTCTATATATGGACCAAGGTACCAAGAGCATGTGAGGGCGATTGCGATCATTGTTTCCGTTTGAGGACATCAAATCTTCTCTATTTTTTTATTGTTTCCATTTTTCAATATAAATAAAGCATTCATGATGTCTCAAAATACATGGGTTTTGTTCAATCTTCTCTCTTTCCTAAATTTCTCATGTTGTCTTTTCTAGCTGATTTGGATATAATATATTTTTTTCTCCTGATTTTTCCATGAATTATATTTTGAAAAAGGAAAAGAAAAAGCTTGTATTTTCTGAAGCTAAGATAAAAATCTGTGACTATATGCCCATTTGCATGTGTGGTCAATGACTATTCAGTATAAATGCCTGAACTTATTTCTTTTGCGTTCAAAAAATCTAGTGTATAAAGTTACTCTACTATTTTTAGCCACTATTTTTAACTGTTTATTCAAAAACATGATTTCTTGCGTATAAATGATTTATGTTATAACATGATTGGCTTGGATCATCAATGGATATTGCCCACAGATTGCAAGCTTTTTGATGTGAAATTGTAGGTCCTTTGCTAAGTCATATTGTTAACATACATGTTTTAATTTTTGACAGTGCACAAGCTCACTCCTTGAATGAGATAATTGGGGGAAGATTTCTTGTTGGTCTTGGTATAGGTGTGAATACAGTTCTTGTTCCAATATATATATCTGAGGTACTTGTTGATATCAACTTTAGCTTTGGACATAATCATTTTCTTGTTGTCCAACTTACCTGATCTGTACAGTCTAAACTTTATACCAAATCCAGTGATGTTTTTCATAATGGAAGAGCAGTTATTCAACTGTCTCTAGGGCAATTAGTTCTTAAAAAGGTAGTTAAGTTACTTACATATTCAACTGTCTACAGGCTGTCAATATTCTTTTATACAGCTGTCACCTATGATAGCTGTACTGAGCCAATCTCTATTATACAGTTAGTTACATATTGTGACATACATGTAAACTTTGATCTGATCGTTAAGAAATAGGATCAGATTACTTTTCTTCCTCAAATCTCTCTCTTTATTACCTTTAACATTATTTATTTGTTATAATGAAAATAAAGCAGGCCAATCTCTAATTGTTATATTTATTTCTGTTGTAATTATACTTTACAGCTCTCCCCTTTCATGTTGAAAGTATATTCATATTTCTAATGATAATGGTTTGTACTTTTTTTTTTTTTATCTTCTTTTTGTTTTTAATATGTGGAGGGAAGACATTTTAAAACAGAAATAACAAGTCTTTCTCACTCATGTCTCTTTGCTATAATGTTGCGGTATAGGAAGCTACAACAAAATATAGGGTTTCTCACTCAAGTCTCTTTGCTATCATGTGGTGTAGGTAGCTCCAACAAAATATAGAGGTGCCCTAGGGTCTTTATGTCAAATTGGCACTTGCCTTGGCATTATTGCTTCACTAGTTCTTGGAATACCTTCCGAGAATGATCTACACTGGTCAGTTTCTTGGTACTTTTTCCTTGTAGATTCATGTGTTTGGTATTTAAATCTCAATTTTGACTTGCACTTTCATGTCAAATTGGTTGAAGAGTATAGTTTTACATGGAGTGCAAAATTGCTGACTGTTAACAAGATAAATTCAGGTATATTTGGATGATTAAAATTTCGATTTCATGAGCTTTTTTGACTTTGACTGAAATTGTCCATTGATATGAGAACCTTATCACTTCCTTTTAGAATCTTCTGAATATAGTAATGGAGGATATTAGGATTAATTAGATTGATTCTATATTTTTGTTATGAGCCTAACTTGAAAGAGATTTAGGGGAAGAAAACAAAAACTCTGATTTTCATTTCTTTGTTTAAAACAAGTACAGGAGGATTCATTATATAGAATTCTATCACCCGATAAATGATTATAGTAATAAATAATAACTCTTCATATCCCTACAATATCTTAATAAAAAATCATTACAATATCTAATAATATTTTTTCATAACTCAACACTCCCTCTCTAGTCGGTGCAATATTTAGAACTTGCATTTGAGATCATGTAACGGTTATGTGAGAAGTGCCTTTGTAAACTAATATGGTAGTTGAAGTCTTGATGGGGTGTAGGAAGCATTTATAAGGCCCTATCTAGTTTTCCTTTGATTAAGTGTCAGTTAATCTCTATGTGCTCGGTCCTGTCATGCTGAACACGATGTGAGCAATTCTAATAGCTAATTTATTGTCACAAAACATGACCATAGGTTCTTTATGTTTCACTTAATTTCAATCATAGCAATTCAAGCACCCCTTTTGCCATTATTCACCACAAGTCTCCAATATTGACCCTTATTGACCATTGAACTTCCTTCGTCATTCCCAATTATATAATTATGTTATATGAGAGTTCTTGTGGTCTTGCATTCTATCTTACCTATTTTTTCTTTTTTTTTTTTGAGCAAATCAAGGACATACTCTCTTCAGGAGATAAAGATGCTTTTTTTTCTAGTAAGCAACTTCTATTCCAAGGAAGTACTTTCATTTTCATAGATCTTTTATCTTGAACTATTCAACAAGCTTTTTTTCTAGATTTGTTTCTCATGTTCATCATCCCAATGGAAAAATCATGTCATCCACATAGATCAAAGGTAGAATAAGTTTCCTTTTTAAGGAATGTTTGATGAACATGGTATTCCCCTCTTCAATAGACTAAAACTTGGAGAAATCTCCATGTAGACTTTTTTTCTCCTGATGTCCATGCAAGAAAGCACTTTTGACCATCAAATTGTTGAAACTCCCTATCAAAATAAGTTGCCAATGAGAGAATGATTATGACAATATTCATCTTTGCCACTAGAGTGAATGTCTTCTCATAATCAACACAATAGGTTTGAGTATATCGTTTAGTAACTTACCTCACTTTCTTATGATCCAATGTGCCATCAGACCTATACTTTACATTATAAAATCATTTGCATCATACTACCTTTTTATCTTGTGGCCTTCCTACCAAGCAATCTCCCATGTTTGGTTATTTTCTAAGGCACCCATCTCTCATTCCTTGTACCCAATTCTTATCCTTCAATGCTTCTTGAACTGGTGTAGGGACTCTAACAACATTGATGGCATTGAGGAAACTCTAGTGTTGCATAGAAAGGTGTTTAGTGGATACAAAATGAGAAATAGGATACCTAGTACAAGACTGTGTTCTTTTTCTCAAAGCAATAATCAGGTCACCAGGTTAGGTTCACATTATTATTCAAGGTATTTTCCAGAGGTTCTTAAGAAGTATGAACACTAACCTTTGGATCAGACACTTAGAGTTGATCTTGAGTTAAGCACAAAGTTACCCTCGTTAGAAGTAGCGTTAGAAGCATTCATGTGAGATGTGTCAGGAGATGTGCTAGGAGTACCAAGGGTAGTATTAGTATGGGATGGCTCCTGTACCAAAGAGACAAAAGATGACTCAAGAGATTTGAGAGACTTGCTCTCCCCTTAAGCTAAGGACACATGTTAAAAGATTTGGATTCAGGAAAAGTTACATTCATAGAGGTAAAAAACTTTTGGCTTGGAGAATAGTAACAACGATATCTGCTTTTATCAAGTCATAACCAGTGAAATACATTTAACAATTCTAGGATCTAATTTCCCACGAAACTGACTATGAACATTGACAAACATAATACATCCAAATACACCAATGAAGGCTAGAGAGAAAAGGAATAGATGGAAAAATGAAAGATACATATTCAATAGCACTAATTTCGTTTAGAACCCAAGAGGGTAGTTGGTTCGTAAGATAGGAAATAGTGGGGCCAACCTCTCCCCAATGAGGCTTAGAAACAAACATTTGAGACAAGGCTTGTTACTTCAAGAAGATGCCTATTTTTTTTTTTTCTTTTAACAGTTTCATTTTGTTATGGTGTACCCACTCGAGTTATAAACAACACCATTTTCAGAAAGGAATTTAGACGTGTCATGGTGTACATATTCCCTCCCATTATCAAAACGCAAAAGTTTAATTGACTTTCGAAATTATATGTTTAAAATGCACAAGGATTTGACAAGTAAATTTTAAAACTTACGGTTTTTCTTTCTTTAGGAAAATCCATGCGACACAGTACAATCATAAAAAAAAGTGAGAGATCAGTTAGCACTAGATATGCTATAATTTTATATCAAATGAACCAAATCAAAAGTATGACCACTTTTTGCTATTACTAAGAAGATAAGTAGCATGATGGTGCTTTGCAGGTTGACATACATTACTCTTGAATGACTCAATAGATAATTTTGGAAAATAAAGAAGGGAACATAGACTTTAGAACATAAAAAGATGAATGTCCTGGAAGAGGATAGATAGACTAAACTTGAGAAGATTCAGGAGTAGTGGAAGTCTGGAGACAGGAGATAGTCCTTTTTCTACTGACATTGTTCTTGGTTCCCAATTTTTTCAAGGCAATACAACCCTCCCTATTTTGTAACAGTTCCAATTGTCCTTGTCGTGGTAAGACCTGAAAAAGCACAATGGTGGGGAGGAAACTCAGAACAGTTTATCTCATGAGTAATTTTTCAACTAAAACAATGTTATTAGAAAGGTTTGGAATAGGAAGGACATATTGTAGAGTAAGAGATGACAAAAGAGAAATATTGCTACATCCAATTGTTGGGACACAAGTTCCATTTGCAACAGTAATGTGGTTACCAAAAAGAGAACATGTGTTGTCAACAGAGGTGAATGGGGAGTCATATGGTTAGCCGCACCAAAGTCCAAAACCTAAGACTCATCACATGTAGTTTTAGAAACATTAAAAGAGGAAATGGAGGTCTTAGCAGTCATGACTCATGGTTAGAGATCAAGTACCTCAAGATGTGATAAGAGTCTACTTATGAATTAACTTGAAACAGTTTATGAACTTGATTTGTTTAATCTTGTTTAAGGATTTAAGAAAGACAAAGAAACTTAAATATGCTCACCACTGAACACGAATTTAATCCACAAAATTATTAAGTGTTAAAGCTTTCTTCTATGAGTAAAACAATAACGAAAGAACTTTAACAGGAACGCATGAGATAGTGGTGTAAATGGAATTGAGAAAACGAAGAGAAAAGATGAGAAGACTTAGGAGATGAATTGTGGCACTTATAGAAGAGGAAGAAGACTCCATGCTTCTCTAAGAAACTCTTGGTATACCCCTCTCTTCTCCAAGATAATTGCTTTCCTTGTCTTTGTACCCATGAAACTCCTAGTATACCCCTCTCTTCATTGGCCAAATTCTTCCACTAAATGGGGTGTGGATTAGCCCACTAAACATCTATTCTACAAACTCCTAATTACACCAAGAAATACAATAAAAGCACCTTCTAATTATGAACCACAAAAATACAAAATAGGAAAAACAAGAAACTTTTTTTAAGAGGAAGAGTATTTTGTCTTATCATGTTTCTCGTTATTCTTCTTGGAATTGCATACTCTTGCTCATTTTCTTGATTTCATTCATGAACTCATCAAGACGGCTTAGTATTAAAAAGTGAGTTTAAGCCTAATTCATCTTCACAAAACTGGCTTGTAAGTTGAGGATTGTACCTACTTATATACTCTAAATTGGTCGTATCTCCTAGTTGACGTGGGATCTCAAATACACCCCTCACGTTGAAGTATAGACATCTCATACATGGGTCTAGATATTTGTAAGTGATCTAATAGTAGTGTAATAGCGGGTGGCACAATAAGCCTAACAAACCTCACTAGGATAGGATAGGTTTTGTTACTTTATTAGAAAGTGAATTTAAGCTTAAATCATTTTCACAAAGCCAGTTTGTAAAGTGAGGATTGTCCCCACTTATATACTTTAAATTGGTCTTATCTCTAGTTGATGTGTAATTTCCAATATCTTAAGAAGTGAACTTCAGACCTAATTAAATTTTACAAACCGGCTTGTAAGGTGAGGATTGTCCTTATTTATATAATGTAAATTGGTTTTATCCCTAGTCGATGTAGGGTGTTCAAGACACCCTCTAAAACTGAGGCATATACATCTTGTGTGCGGAACTAGACATTTGGGGGTGGTTTAATAATGGTCCAATAGCGGGTGGCACGATAGGTTCAATAAACCTTGTTAGTATATACTTTGATACTATGTTAGAAAGTGAGTTTAAGCCTAACTCATCCTCACAAAACTGATTTGAAATGTGAGAATTGCCCTTATTTATATACTGTAAATTGGCCTTGTCTCTAGTCGATGTGGGATCTCCAACACTTAGTAATAGACTTCATGAGTGTTTTTAGATGTTTAACTTCAACATGTAGAGCAGGCATTCCTTTTTCTATTGAAGAGGAGGAAGGAACCCTAGTTGAATTTTCAGAATAAAAAATTGTTTAATAAGCCTTCCTTGAGGATTGACCTTAGTTCTACCAGATGAATAAAAATTTTCTCCCATGTAGCTTGAAGAAAGTCTCTTTGGTGTAGCCAAATTTCTTACAATGAGAGAACCAACCGTCCTCCTTTCTTTTTTGAGTTGAGCCAGGGTTTGAGCCCCAGGTTTGGAAGCCATTCCAGAGAGCAAGGCAACTTCTTTAGAGGAGGGCTCATCCATCATGACCACTAAACGAGTCTTCTCACCCCAAGCAATGTAGAAGACTTCAAAAATAGAGGGAAGTCTTTCCTTTCCAAGAATATGTCCCCTAACAAGGTCATAATCAAGATTCAATTCTAATAAGAACATAAATATCTAGGATCATTCAACAAACTGAACAAAAGTGATAGCATCTTGCTATTGTTGAGCCTCATTCTGATACTAGTTCAACCCAAGCCTCAGACCTTTTAATATTCTACATTAGAGAAAGTGCCTTCTTTGGGGCTAAAGATCTTCCTTAGTAGAGATATCCTATTGCATAGAGTATTTTCAAGGTTTTGCCAGATTTTGCAGGTAGTGGGATAGAATATATACTTTCAATTGATCTTTGTAGTCATGAATCCCCATAGCTGTGTGATAATCTGTGTGTCATCATTATCCCAAATTTGAAAGTTAGTGTTGTCTTGGATATGGCCTCCCTTTTAACATGGTTAAGCCTAACCGCACTCTTCAATGTGTGTCTAATAAATTAAGCCCACTAGAGGATTATTTCGACCATTAAGATGGTTATCATCAAGAAAATGTGGAAGATTAGCACTGCTTAGCGGCACTTGGGTTTTGTGTGAGAAAAGGGAAACTATGGGTGTGAGTGTATGGAGTCTTCGTTGGTCACATGACTTCCACAATAGGTAGGTTGAAGGGCAGCAAATATCCTGGTGTGGTCGCTGGCCAATATAGTCACTGATGAGAAAAAAGTATCAGCAGTATGATGGTGGAGACACTGACAATGACAATGAAGTTTGAAAACGGTGACAATCACAACTTGGGAGCACTTTGGGCAACCCAATAAAAAAAGAGTGAAGGTGGGTGCACTTTAGGCAACCCTAAAAAGAACTGCAGCTAAGGTGTCAAAGAATAAGATGCAGAAGTAGAGCCCCAAGATCGGGAGCTGTGATACCAACTTGAAAAAGGTTAGCTATATGAGACGAAACAGATCTTTATTGAATTTAAGATCAGTACATGAGCCGTAGAATAATGATTACAAAAATCTCTAGTACCTTACACTACCACAATCGTAAGGATTACAATATCTTCTTATAACTTGATAATTCTTTTTCTCATAACTCAATAGAGAGTATAAGTAGGGAAATTGAGATATCTAGATCTTGCCATTCTAATAAGGTTCCCTATTTTTATAAGCTTTGTAACGCTTGTGCTCAACAACTCCTCAACCGAGCAGATCGGTAAAGGGGATAAAGGATCCCCTTGCCTCACCCCTGCAGCCCTTATGGAACCTAATATTCTTGTGGAAGATCAAAAGTTCGGATCCAAACCTGTATATGAGTGTTTCTTTGTGTCCTTGGATAAAAATCTAGTTTCCATTAGGACATTCTCAATATTCCCAAAATAAGAAATACACAAGCTATCGTAAAATTTGAAGTGAAGAGACCAGACATTGCCTATGCAATTAGTGAGGTAGGAAAACCCTTTATGTATCACAAACAAGACCAGAGATTGCCTATGCAATTAGTGTGGGAGTCAGTTTATGCTTGATCGAATAGAAAAACTCATGCAAGCAATTGACTCAATTCTTTATTACTTGATGTAAAGCTTAGGAAAAGATTACTATTCAAGAAAAAAGACATTTTGACCCTAAAAATGAGTAAATACCCAAATTGATCCTTGAAAGATGAGCGTGCTTGCCGACAAGTCCCTGTTTTCTGTTATTTCAGATTGGACTGCAAGGATGTAGAGCCAGTGCCCAAGGCTCACAGCCGTTTTGAAGCATTATAAATAGCTGTAGTGAAAATATTGTTTAATGGCCTTTGGATTCTTCTAGAGTTCAATACTGTATTTTGAACTTAGTGTAAGAGGAACATACTTTTCTATGGTTGAATGAAATCAAGTCTGCACTTGCAACTTCACGTTGATTCTTCCATCAATTGTATGTTTTTAGTCTTCAAAAACTGAAATTTGTTTTCCAAATAATGTATATTTTGAACCAACAAAACATGTTTCAGGTGGAGGACAATGTTGTATACTGCTAGCATCCCAGGTATTCTGGTTGCAATTGGTATGCAGTTTACTGTTGATAGTCCACGGTGGCTTTGCAAGGTAGGAGCATATTATTTGCTTGATTGATAAGTATAAACTTTTCCACTGTTTATAGAGCTTTTAACATTTCTGCCCAGGCGGGGAGAATAAATGATGCTAAAACAGTAATTCGTGAGCTTTGGGGGGCATCCGAAGTTGATAGTGCAATTGAGGAATTTCTGTCGGTCTGCAAGAATGATGGTAGCGATTCGGACAGCAGATGGTCAGAGTTCTTGGAGGAGCCACATTCTAGAGGTTGTGTAAAGGTTGTTTGGATGCTACTATTAGATAGTAGCCAGCATTCAATGCTTGGAAATTATTCTTTACCCTATCCTAGTGGCCTAATTGATTAAGTCAAGAGAAATATAAGCACATGAAAGTGATAGTTTCAATTGAAGAAGGGAATGAATTTAGCTACATAAAACAGAACTTTCTTCTTTTATACACAATTACATAGTTATCATCATTACTTGTGCATGCTACTTGAAAGATGTATAAAATTTGCTGTGGATTTTCTTGTATGATTGCAGTTGCCTTTATTGGAGGTGCTCTTTTTGTACTGCAGCAGTTTGCAGGCATTAATGGAGTTCTTTATTTTTCATCATTGACCTTTCAAGAAGTTGGAATTGAAAGTAGTGCTTTAGCAAGCTTGTTTGTTGGGCTTACTAACTTTGCAGGTTTGGATTCTTCTCTACTTATTACTTTTAGGGATATTAATTTCTTCTGGAAATCTGATTCTGATTGCTCTTATCATTTGTTTCTCTTCAGGTGCACTTTGTGCATTATACTTAATTGATAGGGAAGGGAGACAGAAACTTCTAATAGGAAGCTACCTAGGAATGGTGAGTGTTTACAGGATGTTCATAACTTGATGATTTGTAATTATCTGTGCACAAAAGAAGACATCTGTTACAAACTAAGAATCAAGAATATGAAAGTACAGATAGATTTAATTCAATAAATAACAACGGTTTGGAGAGAGAACTCTCGTCCAAGTCTTTTCCCCTTCAACGCTTGTAAGTTGGACAGATAATGATTGGCCCATTATCATTTGTAGGAGAAGAAGGCCCTGTAGGCCCAACAAATAGATAATAAAGGTCTAGCAGTGCACAAGAGAGAGAAAGGAAACAATTTGATTGAGGGGGAGAGAAATAACAATGGCAACAGGTGGCAATTAGGGATTGGAGGAAGGTGAAAACTAAGGGAAATTAAGGGAATATTCTTACTGAGGAGCATTACTGAAAGTTAATATGGCAATGAGTAGTGGAACTGTGTCGGTAGTCAGGCAAATAAAATGTTAGGAATGAATTTAGGGAGCATCTAAAATGGAAAAAACCTCTACAGGTTTATTATCGAAAGGAAAAAAGGGGAACGGTTCAAATTGTAAATAATAGTTGACTGGGTCAATAGGTTAGTTATTTTCGTTAAGTAGGACTTCTTTCTCTTTAGTGGGTGGGGGGTTGGGGATTATAGAAAGGAAAAAAGGGGAACGGTACAAATTGTAAATAATAGTTCTGAGTCAAGAGGTTAGTTATTTACGTTAAGCATGACTTCTTTCTCTTTAGTGGGTGTGGGGGTGGGATTGGTTTTTGTTTTACTGGTTTTCCACTGAGAAAGGGAGAGTGCTCCATTTGGGGGTATCTTTTGTATACCTTTGTTCTTGAAAGAGTATGGTTGATAATACAGATGTTACACAGGTTTTACTCCCTTGTTGTGTCATTTTGCTGTTCTTTGTTAGGATTGTATTATCTTTTTCTTTTTGTTTAAAGATATCCCTAACATAAAATGTGATGGGGGAAAGTAGAGACAGTTGTTCCTATTGTTTCTGTTATCCACATTTTCTCAGTCTTTCTTCTCCTAATCTCTGCTCTAACTCTCCTGAAAAGATTAATTGTTTTATCATTAAAACAGGGCTATGATTACAAGTTCCTATCACAGGCACACACTAAACTCTTATATTTTTCTCCAAATAGTCTAGCTTTTCTCCCAAAACCATTACAGATGACTTTTACTTGTGCATCCTTGTAGGCAATTTCAATGTTTCTTGTGTCCTCTGCTATCATCTGTCCATTGGATGAGCAATTCAGCAACAACTTATCAATACTAGGAACTATTATGTAAGCATTTACTTGTCGTTGCTAAGAGTCTAGTGCCATATGTCTTTGCAAAATCAACCTAGCTTTTTTATCCACATAAAAACTTAGATGACAATTACTCGATGCTTGTTCAAATTTATTTGCTGCTTTCTCTATTTTTCTATCTTGAAATACTTATTTTCATATTCTTTATTTAATAGAGTTAGAATGAGGCTATAAATAGGTATTTTAAACTATAGGAAATAGAGAGACATTGAACTAAAACCGTGTAATTGAGACAGCACGGGTGCTTTATATCTATGAGAAAAGGAGATATGATATCTCTAATAAGAATGATCTGATATGGGAATAAATAAATCATTCCTAATATTACATAAATGATCAAGATATTCCTGATTATTCCTAATTATAAATGATCTATGCGTTATTTATGTAATTATAACTCTCCCTCTTTAAGTTACAGCATATAAATCGTATGTGATCAACTTGTTTCAAATATATGATTTATCCTTGGTCATCTTAGAGATTAATCGTATGTGATCAACTTGTTTCAAATATATGATTTATCCTTGGTCCTCTTAGAGATTTAGTGAATATGTTTATCGATTGTATACTTGAAATGATAAATTTAGTGGTGATGTCTCTAGACTCCAACTTTTCTCTATAAAATGATCACCTACATCTATATGTTTGGTCCTTCAATGAAAGACAAGATAAGAGAAAATGTGTAATGCTTCCTTGTTGTCACATATAAGATGGATGCATTTGACAATTTTCTTTAAATTTAAGCTCTTAGAGGAGTTTCTTTATCCATATGAGCTCACAAGTGACTAATATCATTGCCTTATTTTCTGCCTCTATACTTGATCTTGTTACAACATTTTGTTTTTGTTAGATGTAACAGACTTAGCCATATATTTTGTATGGTTCGTATCTATAAATACATAACCCAATGTGTTCATTATTCACAAGGGATTAATCCTACATCTCTTTTTACTTTAACACATATCTAGAACTAGGTAAAATCCTTGCCTTCTTGGTGAACCCACTATTCACCAGTGTTTGTTTTTTGTCGCTCCCCCCAACATTTGGACCACAACGCCAATCACAGTGATCGTAGCCCTCACACACCTCTCCAAAGTCGAGCCACTGCACCTCTTTCCGTCTATTCTGACAGCGATTACCAACTATAGGGTCGACTCGTCGTCCTCATTTTAGATCTGTCTTTATCTTGTTGATTAGAGCCCAATTGATTTTTAGGTTTTTTCTTTCTCTTCTAAGGTGGTTTCTCTCTCTCTTTCGTCGATGACCTCTTTTGTTGTCACTATGCGTGATTTGTCCATCTATGTTAATTATGTCCATTTTCATCTATCAATTGACAAATTTGATGGAACTAATTATGATACTTGTGTCTCAGACATTAGACTATTGCTTAAGAGCCAGGAATATGTTGATCATCTTACTTAGAGTGTGACCAATATTACCAAAAATGAGGTGTTCCGTTAATTGAAAATTGATGCTCAATTATGCATTGTTCTCAAGTCTACTATTCACTCATCTTTAAAGCAAATATTTTTGTGTTTAAGACATGTTCAGAAGTTTAAGAATAGGCCAAATTATTGTACACCAATGATACTAAATGTCTTTATGGTGTGTCAAAATCTCCTTAATATTGTTGGTCCCTAACGTCTTGATGGTACAATGATTGAATATTTGGGTAAAGTTCATGTTCTTCATGATTTCAATGAATTATTGCCTCCTGCCTCCTCTCTTTCTCAAGAACTAAAGGAAAGGTCCAAGTTCTTCATGTTATTGGCCTTACATGGACTTTCTGATGATTATTCTCATGTTCGTGAGCTGATTTTGCGATCCCCTGTTGAGCCCAAGTTTACTTCCACTTGTTCCACCCTTCTGCTCTTCTACTTTGATATCTCAATGTGATGATCGCAATCGTCCTCACAAGCCGGAAAAAGTACATCACAAGTGTGACCATTGTCACAAGCTAAGCCACAAAATAGATAGGTGTTATGCCTCACATGGTCATCCTCTTTTATCTGTTGTGGCTATCTAAATTCCTACGCAACCATCTATTGTGAACTCTACTTCATTTGATAGGAGAAGCCAGCTTGCTATTTTCAATAAATTTCTCAAATGGTATGATAATCACTATAACTGTAGTTGTACATATAGGTATACCTTTGCTATCCTAACTCACTCTCATTCTCTTGGTCATTGAGTTCTAGACTTAGGTGCCACAAATTACATTACTGATAACAAATCTTTTTTCTTTTCTCTGTCTACTTTGAATTTTTTACCTTCTGTTACCATGGCCAATGGCTCTAGGTGTCATTACATAGTGTTGGTTCTATTCATCTCCTTCCTTCTTTATCTATTGATAATGTTCTTTATGTCCCTGAATCTCCCTTTAACTTATAATCCATTAGTCTTCTCATTCGTTCTTGTGATTGTGTTATTCCTTTTACCAAAGATTCTATTTATTTACAGTACTGGAGTTCGGGATGGATGTTTGACACCGAATGTGAGTCTCAGGCTCTTCATTACTTATGAACATCGACACATGTTGGCATGATAATGGATTTTCTATCTCTCCTTCATGCTCCAATTGTGTCATCCTAGTTTTGTCACTATACAATAGCTTGTTTCAAGTTTTTTCAAGTTATCAAGTTTGTCTTGTGAGTCATGCCATTTAGGGAAACATTCCAACAGTGTCTCACAACATGCTTCGTCTCCTTTTGTCTTAGTTCACTCTGACATTTCGTGTTAAGTCTAATTTAGGGTTTCAGTATTTTGTTATTTTTATTGATCATTATTCAAGATGTACTTGGTTTTTTTAATTGGAAAATTTTTCTGAGTTGTTTTCTATATTTCAATCCTTTTACAATAAAATTAAAAATCAATTTCGAGTTTCTATTTGAACCATGCGAATTGATAATGCCTGTAAGTATCTTTTTCATTTTTTTAAAAATTTCATGGTTTCTCATGACATTCTTCACCAAACCTCGTATGGTTTCTAATGTGAACCCGGTTAGGATTAAACTTCTGAACTCACAACAAAGAGTATTTGAATGCCCTAAGATCCCTGAATATTCAGGTTTAAGATGATCTAGTCAGAACCCTTACGTTGTAGAATAAAGCAAAGACCCTGATATTTCCTTTGTTGTTAGTATGGTGAGTCAATTTCTTAATTCCCCATGTGTAGATTATTGGAATGTAGTTCATATATTAGAATACATTAAAGGTTCTCCTGGAAAAGGTTTGTTATATAGTCATAATAACCATATTAAAGTTGTATGTTATTCAGATGTTGATTGGACAGGATCTCCTTCTGATATAACATCCACTTGGTTATTGTGTTTCCATAAATGTTGTGACGAGATCTAATGTTGAAGTAGAATATAGAGTTGTGGCCTTGATAACGGATTTTCAGCAAGTGTTTTGAGTCCTCAAGTAATATAATAAGTAAGAAGAGTATCGTATCTACAGGGAACGGAATTTGATTGAAAACTGAATATGTATCAATGTATGGTGAATAAGAACAAGTAATAATAATGATTTTGTTTGGGAAATTTAAAGAACATAATAATAAAGCAATTAATAATAAAAGTGATAAAATCAAGAGTAATAAAGGCCTTGGAATTGAATAACAATACTCTCCTTCGTGTACACTCTTAACCTAATTCAATATCATTACTTCCAATTACCAATATGTGCAAATAAAAGTCTTTTCAATCTGATTCCTCTAGCATTGAATTTCATAAACCAAATTACCTAGCTTTTATCCCTAGTTATTAGAATAATTTAATCAGCATTAAGATCAGTTGTTGTAACAGTCACCACACTATAATTCATTCCTAAATTTATATATGTGATGTATTTACGTTTAGTTCTGATTTCGAAAAATGTTTTTTAGTCAAATTAAGAAATCTAAATAAATCAAAGTAAGGATGAAACGTAAAACAAAAGTATTGAATTAAATGAAATCAAACTAAGATTAAGAGTGTATTTGAAGAAGAGAATTTGCATTCAATCCCAAGAGTGAGAGACTTAGCTACGCATGGTAGCCATGAAATTACAAAAGTAAAAGAAAAGAATAAGCTTGATGACGGCGGCAGCCTCCAACAAGTTTCCAAGGACGAGAAGTGGTGTATGATATGTGTTTTCCCTTACGTTTGCCCTTCATCCTTTTTATAGCTATCGCCTCCTCAATTAGGTCATCACGCAGCAGTTATTTCGTGAATCACGCCCTCAGTAACGTGGACCTCCTTGATTTACGTTTTCGCACATGTTGGTCTTTAAGTGAGTTTTAGCCCAAGCTGCTCGTTTAGCTTAAGCGAAAAGTCGCTTATGCTCTTCTTTTATGCTCCTCTTTTCAATTTAATGCCGTTGTTATCTGCTCCTTGGATTTAACCTAATTCTCAACAAATTTTCTCTCTCCACAATCAAACGCATTAAATTGAAAAATAAATAATAAAATCAAATAAAAATCAAATCAAATCAAATCTAATCTGAATTAGCAACAAAATCACCCTAAGTACTAACAAAATCAGCCATAAAATCTTTACAAATTAACTAAAAATCAACGCTTATCAGGCCTCAACTACTTCTGATCTTATTTTGGTTAAACAGTTACTTAAAGAATTGTAATTTGGAGGGGTCACTCAAATGACACTTATATATGATAATCAGGGTGCTCTTCATACTAGTTCCAATCCTATCTTTCATGAAAGATCAAACATAGAAATTGATTGGCATTTTATTCGAGAAAAGATTGTATCTAGAGACATCAAGACTGAATTTGTTAATTCGAATGATCAATTAACAGATATTTTCATTAATTTTTACGAAGACCTAGAATTAATTATATTTGTAACAAGATTGATATATATGATTTATATGCATCAATTTGAAGAGGAGTGTTAGATGTAACTGGCTTAGCCCATATATTTTGTATCATTTGTGTATATAAATACACAACCCTATGTGCTTATTATACACAAGGGATTAATCATGTATCTCTTTTACTTTATATTAACAGAATTTTACCTTTTACTTTATATTAACAGAATTTTACCTTTCTATAATATTAAATTACCTCCTACAACAACAACAACTCAATACCCTGAAGTGGAGTGTTTATCACTTGGTGACCTTGCCTAGCCAACCTCAATATACTAAATTTGATTATCTCCCTTATCTTTCCAAAGAAGTCCTAGACTCATCATAGGCAGGTAGTGGCATGGAGGGGATTTAGTTCAAGAGAAAGAAAATGTATTGTGAGTCTATTATACGGAAGGGGGTTGAATTGAATAATGCAAGGGTAGGAAAGAAATTGTTTAAAATGAAGAATCTAGAGTTCATTTTTTTTTACTTGGTGGAGCCTAGGCTCAGTTTTTCCTTGTATTTCCTTTCTTTTGGGATATATATAATGTGAATTATTTCTTTCAAGTTCATGAGATGATGATTTAAAATGAGCAGTTTAATTTTTTTATAATGTGCAAAATGATTACTTAAAGTTGGATTTTGGTTTTAAAAATTTTGCAATATGTCAAGTTTTATCTACTTTCACTCAGAGGATGGAAATTTCACTTAACGGATTCCTTCTAGAGAGCCAATGTCAACCTCATGCTTGAATTTGTCTAATGGATTGCAATTTGCTCAACAAATTAGTATAAATTCACTGAGAACATGTATAATTCACTATTCATAACCGATACTAAGAAGAGAAACCCTTTGAAATTTCGCTTAGGGCATGTAAAATTTACTCAGCCGTTGTGCAAAAGAAAAATGGAAATAAAAGAAAACTTGCCAAAATCTGATAAGCTTTTCAAGAATACAAAGAATAATTTTGTCTTATGATTTTGGTCTTACATGGTTCACTTCTACACTATTTTATGACTTATCTTGCTTGCAATCTAACTTATAAAAGATTTATATTTCATTTTTCATTTCTTAACTTAATTGTGTCTTAATAAATATTAAATCATACTATTCATATTTAAAATTAATTTATTAAATTTTATTTTAATCTTGTCAAAAGTTTAAATTTGCACTTAAAAGAGAATTTAGAAATGTTCAAGATAACATGCAAAGATTCTAATATATTGCTCTATTAATTCAAACAATATTTCATACACATGTTCACATCCATAACATTTTTAAAAACAGGGTGTTAGGCCACATGTCTCTCCCCACCTTTCAAGGAACATTCATGTGCTTATCCAAGGGTTAAGGAAGTTAACTTTGTGCTAATCATAGAATTAGTGATACGTTAAGTGTAATCATTAGCTTAACATTATCATTAGGTTTGTGTTCACACAAAATGTAATCATTACTTTTGTATTCACACTTAGGATTCCTTTTCTTATGTTCACATTGCTTGAAACCATTTCGTAACCCTTGGCCGAAACTATTATCTATAGATAAGGCCAAGTCTCTCTTGTATCCTTACACTTGAATGAATGAAATACAATTGACTTTGAGCTTCTTTGAGTGCCTTGAGAGTATAATAAGACTCTTTCCTTTGGTTCTTATCTTGAAGAGCTTCTTCAAGTGGCAAATCTTTACTGAACTTATTTCCCTATTCTCACTTTTAATCTATTTTGTATTTTCTTTTGCAAATTGTTTTTGGTTTTCTCTTGAAAACTCCAAATGTGGCAAGTTATATTGTCTTTACATGGAGTTTGCTTTCCCTAAAACACTTATTTAAGTTGATAGGTCCATACACCTTCCAAGGAATACATCAATTCCCATTTCACAATTACTTCTAGTTAGATATCATGGTGGATATGAGAGATTTACGACAAAATGTTGAATTCTATGTGCCTTAATTACTAGTTCTACTTTGTTGTCATAGGAGAAATTTTTTTCACTAAAAAGTTTGAAATCTGATGACAAAAAGCCGAATGCGCAGAAGAGGAGGCAGAAGGATTTAAGGTTGTCATAGATCTAACTATGCTTTTCATACCATATTAACAAGAGACCTTAAAAGGAGAAAAGAAAGGAATGCACTACAGTTACAGATATAGTTGGCTCCAAAACTAATTAACAGATTTTCTAGTCTTTAAACTAATCTGCAACAGAAAACTAATAACCTAGGAGTCTGTTTTTCAACTGCTCTATATACAATATTGACACAACATTATTGTAGCATTGCAACATTAAGCAATTGACACTATTAGGTAACGAAATATCATGATGTTTTGCCTAATTCAATAATTACATTTAAAATGCATTTACTTTAAAAGTTAGCATAATTCCTTTATTATTTATTAACATGAACATAGATGGTAACTTGAAGATGTTCATAGTATTTTATATTTTCTAGAAGATTGACACAAGAAGGCCCATTTTTCCTTTATATTATTCCACAGGTATATATTCTCTTTTGCCATTGGAGCTGGACCCGTAACTGGCATCATTATATCAGAACTTAGCAGTACAAGGACACGAGGGAAGATCATGGGGTTCAGTTTTTCTACCCATTGGGTGTGTATTGAAACCTTTCCTCCATTGAAAGCTTTTTCATGTCAATTTAGTTGGTAAATGTGATGGATTTTTCTGGCTTCTTATTTTATTTGTCCTTTATATCTAGGTGTGCAATTTTGTGGTGGGATTATTCTTCCTTGAGTTGGTGGAGAAATTTGGAGTTGCACCTATATATGCCAGCTTTGGAGCAGTTTCCCTATCAGCTGCAACATTTGCCTATTACTTCATAGTAGAAACTAAGGGTCGCTCTTTAGAAGAAATTGAACGATCCTTAAATGTGAAAGCTTGAGCCAATGAATCTTATGGTGCACCAATCCATGTATTGGGAAGGTTTTATTTTGTGGTTAAGCATCAATATAAGCTTAAATGATACGAGAATGTTTGAAGATTAATTTCATGATGTAATCTAAACAACATAATTTGGCATTACTACAACTTTGGTATATTGAACAAGTCTGTGGTTTCTAGTATTAAGGATAGGAATTGATTATTGGAATGAGATATTTTTGCTTTATTGAAGATGAAAATCACATATGGCATCAATTGGTGAGATGTCAAGGGAAGATTTTGCATTGTTTTTATAATTATTTGTACAGTAAACTTATCTTGTTAAAACTTATGTGTCGATCAAAAGTGCTTAAAATAAATAAGGTGATAGTCTTTAGTTGAACATATTTATACAAATCTTCTTATGATGTTTATTTATTATGTTGTATCCATTGGAGTTAAGGTTTTAAGGACAAAATTGCTTAGAAATGGATCAAATATATTTGAATCGATGTGAATTCGTTTGTTTCCACTATTTTGAATAAGCAATCTATTTTTGACTAGGCCTAAGATCAGGAGCAGTTTAGCTTTGGCACTGCCAAAGATTTAAAGGATGAATCATTTAGATTTCAATGAGAATATAACATTACATTTTCTTTATACTTGTTCTAAGTTCGAAGTACCATTTGTATAAATAAGAGTCTCGCCGTCACATCATTTATTTAGATCATGGTTTGTATATGCTTACCTGTTTTATGTTTTCTATATTACATTTTTTCTGTGATCGAACCTGGTATTTGAGAGATTAATTTACATGTCCAAGTGGTAATTATAGATGAACACAGGGATTTTTCTTTTGTTGTTTGTGTGTGTACATGCTATGAATACTTTGGTGATATAAACCTTTTGTTGGTTAAATATATAATTAAACCTTGTATGTCCAAGGAGTGATTCTTCCTGCACCTCCATACTAATTGCAATTTTACCAAATTATTTTTTTAAATTTTGTTAAAGGTCAAAATTACCCTTCTTCCTTTTTCACTCTCAGACACACCTCTCCTCTCACATTTCCATCACCGGTGAGTGTGCACCTCTATAGCAGCGTTCTCTCTGCTTCTTCCACTTCCAGCACCACTTCTGCCTTGTTCCACATCCAACACTTCCACAATAGCTTCTTCCACGTCCAGCAGTTCTGCGAACTCCTCTCTCTCTCGAAGGCATCCTCTGCGAGTGAAGAAATAGACACACCAAGCACTACCAAATTCAACCTACATTGCCAATTATATCATCAATCGAAGTAAAGGTAAGGTGTTTTGTATGTTTAATTTCAATTTGGAGTGAATAATTTAAGATTTGGTGGCAGATGACGGCAGTGGTGTAGGTTCTTCGTCGGAGAAGGAGTACGTTGCGGGTTGTGAAACCCGCAATGCATTCGTAAGTTCAAATGCATTGCGGGTTACACAACCCGCAACTTATTTTCAAAATAAAAATATGTTTGTATCCCTAGTTGAGTATTTTGTACATTTTCAATATTTTCTTTGCTTTTTTTTAGAAGTATGGCAAGAACTAGAGGAGGTCGAGAGAGACCGACAGCCTCTGTAAGGCGAGGAGACAGACATGATGAAGTTGTTGAGGCAGGGGGATTCCCAGGTGGTCCTTCTGATTGTTCTGTTTTGGTTAGTTACCCTGATCATATTGCGTTTAGACTATGGAATGGTGAGGTAAGATATTTACAAATTTTTGTACTGTGTTAGTGCTTGGATTAAATTTAATTAG
>Ga0099824_1000077_pt1 | contig 69994 bp, 46 predicted proteins | sample SiratrowhiteBW_FD_76837 | JGI IMG/M metagenome (GOLD analysis project Ga0099824, IMG submission 76837) | Root nodule microbial communities of legume samples collected from California, USA - Siratro white BW | ecosystem: Host-associated > Plants > Roots > Nodule | place: USA: California... | reverse complement strand
TTAAAAATATTTTTTTTTATATTTTATATGTATAAATATTATTATATATATATATATATATATATATATATATATATATATATATATATATATATATATATACATATATATATATATAGATATATATATACATATATGTATATATGTATATATATAATAATGTCTGTACACATAAACTGTAAAAAAAGATATTTTGAAATAAAGAAAATTATAAATATAATAATATACTTTATGTGTACCTCTTTCTAGGTTTGGAAATATTAAGTGAAAGAAACTCGTCCACAACTTTTTAATAAATTTTGATAATTTTCTTTATTTTAACATTAAATGTTTGTATATAAAGTTAAACAAGCTTTTGGAGGGTCATGGCCAGGCTCGCTAATATATATATATATATATATATACTTTTTGTTATGTGTAAAAGAAATATGTAAGTAGTTTGAAGGCAAAAGATATTCTATTATACTGTGCAAGTTTATGGCGATTAAATTTATTATCATTTAATTTTATTATTATAAGAATCCAAACTTATAAGAATTGACAAGTAGCTCAATGTCCAACTAAGTTAGGTTCGATCATGTGAAAATAACTAATTGGTTTGATTAAAATAACTAAACAAGTGAAGACTAACCTAAAGAATGTTAATTAAATAGCACCAACTAGTTAAAGACTTGTATTATATTTCTAGCTTGTAGCAATATGCTATTTTATTTTGTTCATAACTTCCATATTTATATGAATCTAAGTGGGTAATATTAAATGAAAATAGGCAGAAGAAATAATACATAAAGAAGAAGAGTAGTAAACTCAACCTGATAGAAGTAATATTTTGGTATCTTATTTATGGATAATTGGAGTGTTATTTTACAGATTCCGTTATCAAATAATTAATAAAACATTTCAGTTGAAAAAAATTGGTGACTACCTATAGAAGTTCTCCAAGTATTAAAACAAGGAAAAAGTGCAAAGAAGCTGAACAAGACCAAATAATGTTTCACCAAATACTGCAATTTGTTGCAGTAACCGAGTGCCTTTGATCTTATGGTTTCACAAAATTTTACAGTTCAATTGAATATATACTTACACTAGCTGCTATCTTGGGAAAGGATAGGTCATAGATTCACTGTCATAAGAATGTGCTTCTGATGAACTGTAGAATTCGGTGTAGACTAGTTTTGGAGGGGGCACAAATGTTTCAGTGTTACTAGGAGATTCCACTGTCAAACACTGTTTTAACTCTCCTATCACAACACTCATTGTAGGTCTATGAATGGAGGTTGATGCAGAGCATGCCATTGCTATTCCTAATGCTCTCCACCCAGAATTTGCACCAAATTTTCCTTGCAGCCTTGGATCTAAAATTTTACTCAATTCTCCTCTTTCAAGCTCAGGTCTTATCCACTCAAGTACGTGCATTATTGTCTTGCCTTTGGATATTGCAGGGCGACCTGTGATTAATTCAAGTAGAACAATTCCAAAGCTATAGATGTCACTCTTCTCATTCAGGTTCCCTAATTTGTAGTACCTGAATAAATGGACAAAGTAGTTAGGCATAGTAGCAAGTTCATGATAATTGCACATGAAGTATTAACATATATATACAAGACCTACCATCAAACTGAAAATTCATTTCAGGTCAAATGACATTTTTATCTAAAAGCAATCCAAACACCCTAAGGGTTATTATAATGATTTTTTTACTTTCTTGAGCAATTAATTTCAATTTGAACAATAAAATGAATCTACTGATAAGGACTTACTCTGGGTCAAGGTACCCTGTTGTGCCCATTATTGCAGATTTGTCATCTGTGTCATCAGTATGAATCCCATGAGATTGTTGTTTTTGGTTATCTTTCCTAAACTCCTTGGAAAGGCCAAAATCTGCTATCTTGGCTTCAAATTCTTGACTTAAAAGAATATTTGCTGACTTTACATCCCTGTGTATTATTGGTGGCTTGCAACCATGGTGTAGGTAATCCAACCCTTCAAGTTCAAACGCATCATTCATCAAACATCAACACAAATACCAAAAGAATGTAGTTGCACAAAACAAGTTATTCGTCAATGTGACCTAGTCATGGATGAAAAATATAAGAACATGCTCTTAGACTAGATTTTTTTCCAAAATAAAATTAAGAAAAAGGAGCGAAACCATTATTCTTTTATTTATTTTAAAATCTGATGAGGATAAGAGAATTTGAAGAAAGGCACTTTTGGCTTCCTCAAAAGTGAAGTTATACTGACCCTCAGCGGCATCGATTGCTATCTGTATTCTCCTTTCCCAACTCAAGCAATGTGAATTTCCATCTGCAATCATGAAATGTGTTATTGCAACATGCTCTCTTTTTTTTATTTATGAGTAGATGACAACATAAATAACCTTCCTTCTCTCAGTGCATTTCAATTAGATTGAATATGGAGCAGTGTATGAGTACCTGAGAGAAAGAGAAAATCTTTCAAGCTGCCATTGGCCATGTGCTCATATATGAGAGCCATCTTGTTATCATCATCACAATAACCAACGAAAGATACCAAATTTTTGTGATGAACTGTCATCAAAAGCTCAGCCTGCAAGCCATGTACACAAATGAGTGCCATCTTGTTATAGTCATCAAAAGCTTAGCCATGATTATTTTCTTTGGATGGTTCTGATGTTGAATAACATTAGTATAATCCATTGGTAGAATGTGGTACTAATTACCTCAGTCTGAAATTCTTTTGGGCCCTGAGATGATGATGGAGAAAGCATCTTGACTGCAACTTCTTTGCCATCTTTCATCTGCCCACTGTACACAGTTCCAAATCCTCCCTTTCCAATGACAATTGCAAAGTTGTTGGTGATGTCCAAGACTTCCGAATACGTGTATTGCCAGTTCTTCGTTGTTACATTTTTCCCTCTTTTGTTCAGCATACTCATCTCCTCATCTTTGTCCAAAAGGAAAGTAAATTAAAGTTTGGTTAATATTTTGTTTTCCTCATTTATTTTATGTCTGTTTTTCAGGTTTTGAGAATCAGATGCAGGCACATAATATCAATAAAGCAAGAAGTACCTGATCGTTCCTTTCTTCTTTGTTTCCAAAAGAGAATGAAACCAACCAATATAACTAAAACTGATACTGATACCACTATTGGAACAACAATTTTAACGGTTTTATTGTTCCCTCCTGAGCCACCAAGATTTTGATCATCCACCCTGAAAGTGATGAAAAAAAACATGAGACATGAAATCAAATGTTTGATGACACCTCCAAAAATATGTTTCATCCCTGGTTTTCTTTACCATGATATCTGATATTTATAAGACAAATTAAACTAGCCAGGCTTTATAAGCATCTCTAAGTCTATTACAGCAGGGCATACATACCTCAATGTAAGTAAACCAGCCCTTGATCTTTCTAACAGAGTGTCAGGAACTGAACCCGAAAATAGATTGTTCTTTAAATCCCTACAAAAGTTTATTTTTCTTGCATTAGCCATTATTATCAATTTGCCACTGCATATATCAGGCCATACCACCATCACCAAACACTTACAAATATTTAAGGGATTTCAATTCTTCCAAGAACTCAGGCACCGCTCCCGTTAAGCTATTGTTGTGTAAGTCCCTGAATAAAAAATTGTAGGTTTGTCATGTTATATATATGATGAAGAAAACATTCTTCTTTACAATGGTGAACTTGTGTACAGGTTAAAGGCATACGAGTTATATTCATAAAATAATTTTCTCTCTTCTCATTCTATCTCAGTCTTTATTGTACAAATTATTGTATAATGATTTTATGAATACAAATTTCTAAAAGCATAGTGATGGCAAACGTACTCAGAATTTTGTATCATGTGTACTTACAAAGATTCCAACGAGGAGAGTTTGGAAATGGCAGAAGTCATTGCTCCATTCAAATTGCAGGAGCTCATATTCCTGGAAAAAGAAAATGCTTACTTCTAAACTTGAATATCAGGATCCAATGTAAAAGTCAAAACTGATTTATTCAATTAGGCCTTTCAGAATGGAAGAAGGAAAAAGTTAGAAAGAGATTACTCACAGAGATATAATTCGGGGAGGAAGTGAAGTGCTATAGTTGCATTTTAAGCCTTCCCAAGAGAGGTTCCTTGGCTCACATGGATCAGCCACCCAATTTCTTTGAATTCTATAGCTTTCCTTTATATCCAACATAGCATCAACTGTGTTCACACATAATTGAATTCATTTCAAACTCTAAAACAAGTGCAAGTGATATAAGTGTTGATTGTTTGATGCGGTTGCACCAGATATTGTTCTTATTAAAGTCTCAGAGGGCTAAGCAGTAATGCATTGGTTTTGCAAATCAAATTTTAGGTAAGAAAACGGATCATACCATCTTGTTCAAATGTTGCAAGTGCATCTAGCTGTCTCACCACATAAATCTCAACTGCATTAAGAATGGGGGGAAGGGTTGAATCTTCTGTTTTGTGTATGGAAATACGATGTTCATTTGCCACCAAGGATTTTGAATTAGAAAGGGTGGTTGCAAACAAGTGGCGTGGTACTATGGAATCAAACAATGGAGATCCATTCCAAGATATATTGAATTTCCTTAGCTGGGTTTTCTCAAGCTGCTCCACTTCAGCAAAGTACAAGTAGACATAAAATTTCCAATTTGGATCATCTGGGGTCCATGAAAGCTCCAAAGTATCACTGCCATTCCTTGGTCTAGCAGCAGTCCTAATTACTTCAAATGGTGCTCTAAAGCCATCACCATTGACATTTATTTTCGTGGAAGTGCTGACAGAATCCCAGGATGAAGAATTCAAAGGGGACCAGATTCTATCATAAATATCATCCTCGTATCTACCACTTCCATTGAGTGATCCAATGTCCCATCTTCTGAAAAGTGTTAGCGAAGCAGATTCCCCAAACTCAGTGTTATAAATAGAACCATTAAGTGGTCTAAGCTCTAATCCTGAGATAAAAGGAGTTCCTTCTCCCTTGTTCACAAGGCAAACATATGTCACATCTGATTGTGCCAAACTGATTATTTCAAGAACAACTTCCTCCGAGGCATTTCTAAATTTCACTGTTGACCAGAAATCCACATCAACATAGAGATCAAACTCTGGAGGCTTGTTTTCTCCATCATAGTTTCCATAGAAGAAGGAAGCCCTGATCAAATATAAACTGTCACTTCTCACAGCTGTTAAACTATAACAGTTCCTTGCTCCGTGAGGAAAACTTCTGAGATCTGAGAGTATATATGGCAGAGTGGGATTGTTTGCGTACGCATACTCAGAAGAGATGTTCCTATTAACCCCACTTTGTATATAAGCTCCATCAGCGCTGTACTTTATTTTAGTTACATCATCCGTGTACTGCAAATTCTGCTGACTACCGCAATCAATGCTTATGAAGCCTGAACAAAAACAAAAGACAGATTAAGAAATACAAAACTAAACTAAGCTTGTTTGCACTTCAAAATTGGTTAATTTGTTGTCTTGAGAATCCATTAATTAATTCAGTGATTGATGATCACCAAGAACAAAGAGACAAAGACAAATAATAAGTACCCCTCTAATGAATGTTGGAGAAAATGTTCCACGGCATCAATTAATAATGTTGCAGAAAAACAAACAGAAATAAATTGCTAACCTATTTGTTGCTGTGCGTGAACTAAAGCTACGAGGACAACACAAAGTGTGAGCAACAATATGAACCCAATTGAAGTTCTCATCGCTGCATACCAGAAAAGACACTGTCAAATCTTATCCTATCATGTTTGAAATGGGTAGCTGTAGGTATTCTTGAAGACATGCTCTTCCATGGGAACATTAGAGAGTGGCACAACACAAAACAATGGGTCAAACGTTAACATGTCAACTTGGACACGCATTTGTTGGTTTTGAAAAAACCAGACATTGAAAAGTTAAAAGTCGTTGGTTCATCAAATGGAAGAGAATCACGCCCAAAACAGTTTGCTTCCACTGCAAAACGTGATTAAACATAAAAACATGGATAATTATTTACGCCCTGCAACATTTTTTTCACTTACTAATTGGTGCTCATTGGTGATTCAAAGTTCACATTAAGCTTCAAAAAATTATCAATAAAAAATAATCATCAAATTAGGAAAGGAAACTGAGCATTGAAATTAAAATTAAAATATAAAAAAAACGGGTATCTCCGATATCTTATAGTTTGAATATTGCAGTTAATAACAATAACCACAGACTTTATTATCTTTAAGTATATCTCTATAGTATAATAACATAGTAAAAGATGGTCACGAAAATAAAATATTAGAAATTTATATAATAATATATCAGCTCTGAGAGACTTACTTGAATTTGTTCTCAATCTTTTATTATTTATTTTATAAATGTTTTTATTAAGTTTAATGTTGAAATTTCATTCAATGATAAACTTTGATTCCATGTTGGGTTTTGAAATTTCATTACAATTTGGATTATAGCTCGGTGGAAAAAATGTTCAATTGTTAGCTTCCAATCAAAGTAATATTAAATTATTAACCGTGATGAGAATTAATGAGAAGTTAACTACTTCAAGCAATTGAAAGTAATAAAAAATTGGTATTACATAAATAAATAATATAATGAATGGTTCAAGTTGAAGCTAGTTTAATTTCGTGGTGGTTTCATTAGAAAATAAAATAGAGGATTAGGTATAGATTTTCAATTTGTCACCAATGGCGGCCATTTTTTTATAGTTTAATTAGTGGATGATATGGTCAATTATTTTCATTTTGGTTTTAATTACTGGAAGAACGTGCATGGTCCCCTCGAAGTGACAACTTAATATGGCGTCATAATCATATGATGTAATTCAAGTTGCAAAATAATAACATATGATGGAAAATCTTGACATAATATCTATTGTACGGTATGTTTGAATTTTGAACTGGACGATGAATTTTTTAGGACTAGATTTGAAGTGAAAATAAATGAATAATATCTGTATTTGTATTAAGAGAAATATTTTGAAATGAAGGAAAAAATTATGAAATTTTATTATTAATGTGGTGAGTGTAATTTATTAAATAATATATTTAATAGATAAAGTTTTTAAGATTATAAATTTATCCTTATAATTAAAATTAATTTAAAATAAAATATAATTAATTTGTTGAATATGATTGATAATTTTTTTAATTAGTGAAATTGTAAGATTATTAATTATTTTAATTCCCTATTTAAGTAAAAATTTAAAATAAATAAAATTCTCAAAATATCCCTAAATAAATACAAATTTACAATTAGTTAATGTAAAAAAAATATAAAATAAATAAATCTTTTAAATTATTCAAAATTTTAAATAAATAAAAATTCTAAATTATTAAAGGTCCCATTTAATTAAAAATCTTAAACAATTTTTTTTAAAATTAAATAAAAGCTGAAATAAATAAAATTCTTAAATGTTTACCATCCTTAATCCATCTATCTTTATTGACATGTTCTCTATGTATAATATTACAATACATAATTGATTATACCAAAATTAAGATTACACAATAAACTCTGTCATAATTCCACTCAATCAGTCCAGCTAACATTCACATGACAAAATGAAAATAAAGAAGATAATCAATTATGTATATTTACATAATCAATTATATATTAAAAAATCTACAAATAATTGACATTTTAACCAGTGCACCCAACACTCACATAATTTGCAAAATAAAAATAAAAGAGATAATGGATTATGCATATTCACATAATCAACTATATATGAAAAATTCTATAAATAATCAATTTTGTAAACAAACATAATCAATTATCCTTAAAAAGAATCATGATTGATTGATTATGTAGCAACTCTAATCCATTATATATATATATATATATATATATATATATATATATATTAATTATGTATCTTGAATAATCAATTAACACTACTAAATTTTAAGCATAATTGATTATGTATACATGGATAATAGATTATTCTTTCTTTTCACATAGATAACTTAATATCAGACATTTTTCACAAATTTGGACATAAACACCACCAAACCAATATTATATGACAATTATTCTTAACTTCTACACGTACTATGAATCAACTACCACTTATATTAGATGACAATTATTTTTGACCTCTACACGTACTATGAATCAACCACCACCACATATATTAGATGACAATTGTTCTTGACCTCTACACTTACCATGAATCAATCACTTTATCTCTTATTCAAAGCATAATGTTTGTTTACATCAATCACACAATCAATGACTAAAATCTAAACACAAAAACAAAGCATAGAAACATCAATAATTCAAACAACGAAGCATTTTACTAGACACTCAAAAATAGTTGATGAATGACTTAGTTCAAAGAATAAGTTATTTTTCCCTTTAGTTCTGAGATAACTTTCCTCTTTATAATATCTTACTTTCCTCAAAGCCATTCCCATTTCATTATATATGGACAAATACAAATAAGATTTTCACTTCCCTAATTCATTTTTTTTTATTTCAGTGGAAACAAAACAGTGCTAAAAATACATTGAGTCTTAAAAGGATTTTTTATTTCAAATATAATTAATCACGCTATAAATCATAATATATGATAATAATCATATTTTCGCACATTTTTATGTTATTTTTTAGAGTCGATCTAATTTTTATTTTACAAAATAGTTGAATAATAATTTTAGTCTTTCTATTTTGTAAAATTTCTAATTTTAGTTCGTAATTCACAATTTTAGTAGTGATTTTTAATTATCTATAATTTTTGTCAACCGTCAGCTTTAAAAAAAAAAATACCATCTTAAGTCTTACAGCTGCTATAATATTCAATCATGTAGAAAAGAAGGTTACACAATTTCCAAACTCAAACACTTATCATGTTTAAAGTAAAATAAAATATACTGAACAAGTTATAAATAATTAAAAATTAAGGATCAAAATTACGTAAAAAGAATTCAGGAACCAAAATTACTGTAGTTAAAAGATTAAAATTAAGGAAAGAAAATTAGGAAAAAGATTACAAATTTTAAAAATACAGGAATCAAAATTATAATTAAGAAAAGAGTCTTAATTTATATTTTAAAATCTTCAATTATCTCTTACGAAACTTATTTTTTCACTATCGTATTTTATCTAGATGAAAGGTACGCAATAAGCTTCGTGAATAGAAGCAACTGTTCAGACTTCTCTGTATATATATGTGTGTGGGAAATTTCGAACAGGAAGTACCAAAATTTACTCAACCATTTTCCCGCCAAAAATTGTGGAATCGCGATTCCAGAATCTTCTGCGTCACTCCGTTGCCATCCAAATCCGTCGCAATGGTAACTGCCTCTGCCTCTGTTCATTCTATTATTTTCTATGCAATGATTGATTTTCATCACAGCTTTGTATGATATCGTGCGAATTGCTAGGTTGAATCAGCTCAGATTGTATTTTCGTTTTTTTTTTTTCAATTTTTTGTTATGAGAATAATCATGATTGACTAAAAAACCTAAACCGATCATAAATTGTTCTATGGCTTTCTGCAAATTGTGTTTAAGGAGCTCAGTTTCTTGAGTATTTGTGAAATTGTCATGAATTGAAATTTGGTTGATGTGCTTTGCTTGGTGCAGTCGAAGAAAAGGGGTCTCTCTTTGGAAGAGAAGCGCGAGAAGATGCTTCAAATCTTTTACGAGTCCCAAGACTTCTTCCTGGTAATCACCACCGTTTACCACTTCGTTATTGCATACCTGATAAACTGTTTTCTTTCTTTTATTGTAATTTATTGACTGGTCTATATGCTTCTACTTATGCTTTTTGTTGTTTCAGCTGAAGGAGCTCGAGAAGATGGGTCCCAGAAAGGGTGTCATTGCTCAGTCTGTGAAGGATGTTGTACAAAGTTTAGTGGATGATGACCTTGTTTCCAAAGATAAGATAGGAACTTCTGTAAGTTTTATCATCCAAACCGATGACGCTCCTTTCCAATTCTGGTATCAAGTGATGTGTTTCTTGAATAACAAGGGTGTCAGTGCAATGTATAGTATAAAAAGTACAATGTATTTCAACAATTAAGAAAAAACTAGTTTAGGGATAAAAAAGGGGTATGATTTGACGAAACTTTTCAGGGAGTATTGGTATAATTTACTCAATTTTTATTGATCCTAGTACCTTCACTTCGCAGGTGTATTTCTGGAGTCTACCTAGCTGTGCTGGTAATCAGGTGAAGTTATGTTGATGAAGCTTTAGCTGCTGTATCATCTTTATGTTGATAAATTGGTCATTGCCAGTAAAGGATAACACTAATATAACACCTCACCTATAGCTACCTAGCTGTTAAGCTGGCTATGTTTCTATTGATAGCATTTTCTTTATAGTTTCTTGATGTGAACTAGTTATGACATGATAAAATTCATTCACAGCTTAGAAATGTGTACCGCAAACTTGATTCTGATCTACAAAACAGTAAAAATCGGCATGCCCAACTTGTTGACCAATGTGAGGAGCTAAAGAAGGGGCGAGAGGAATCTGTAAGTTATGACATATTTCTTGCTAGATTCCAATTCCCTCTGCTTCTGTATAAATAAGAGGCCCGGTCATAGTATATCCTAATATTTCAATTTTATCAGGATGAAAGAGAGGAGGCCGTTGCAGATCTGAAAGCCGTTGAGCAACAGCATAATGAATTGCAGGTTAGGATTATTTGATAGTAAGGCATCAACTATAAAGGTCACTACTATGTCAGTTCTGTAATAATCTAATAATATTTGAAAATTCCAGGTTGAGTTGGCAAAGTATAGAGATAATGATCCGGCTGCCTTTGAAGCAATGAGTTAAGAAAGGCTTATTTATTTATTTACATTAGTACATAACTTTGGCGTTTTAGATGTTCATTCTAATACATTCGTAGTTTTGGGGACACTGATGTTTTGGTTTTAACATTGGCAGGGGAAGCAATTGCAGTTGCCCATGCATCGGCAAACAGATGGACAGGTTCTACCTTCTATACTTTCTTTCTCCTTTGTCCCTGAATGGAGTTTTATCTAAGAGGGGAGAAATGGAGTTTCTCGTGTGGTGAAATGTTACATTTCACGTTATTATAAAGATGCATGTTGAAGTTTTAGGGGTTTAGATATGGAAGGAAAATATTTGTGTTATTTGAGAGATTTATAGATACAAGAGGTTGTACTAATGTATAATCCTAATGATGCTGATAACTCTAAATATCTAACTGCATTTATTATCATAAAAATACTCATAAGCTCTATTTGTTGCAAAATATATTTGTAGATAACATTTTCACCCTGAGGCAATGGTGTTCGAACAATTTCCCCGAGGCTAAGGAACAACTTGAAAACTTGTACAAGGAGGTCAGTCATTTTAGTTAAATGCATCTATTTCCAGATCTCTATGTGAAATACTCAGATAAAGTGTTATTTGTCAGGGCTGCTTTTAGCTATGAAATGGGTACCCGAATGGAATGAATGTAACTTGGATAGATTAGCAAGCTCACCACTTTATACATTATTTTCTGTATCTTCTCAGCTAAAACATAGCCTTAATTTATGTCATTAAATTTGAATATCCCCGTGTCTTTGTTTCTTATGTCTTGCACCTTTTGTCTCCATACAGGTTGGTCTAACAGATGATTTTGACTATTTGGAGTTGGTAGCACCTGTCCCACTTAAAACAGTTGCTGATTAATTACTTAGCCTATCAACGGCCAACTGCTGGTTGTCGTGCTGCCCTCAAATACTGACAATAAAATGCAGAGTTGATCATTGTCAAGGATGTCCTCTGAGATGGTTTTTTATTTTCTTTTCCTCTCTCTTGCTGTATTGATCAGGAAGATTAAGAAGCACTTTGCTGTTCATATAGACGATGGGTTGATTGCAGAAACAGACAACATCAGCTGCATAAACTAAAACCAACAACGTTCATATAGAAAATGAACAGCACTGCCAGTAACATTCATCATCGTAACAGCTAAGTAAATGTACTATGATAACCTAACCAGGGAATTAGTTGAGTTCGGATGTCAATGCAGTATTCAATTTGCTGTTCCCAATTCTGGTAGATACCATCTTAACACTAGTTGACATTAACCAAAGAAGTTGTTCAATATGTATTTATGTAAATCTTATTCCAATAATTAAGAGCCTGAACTCAAGAGTTTAGGTAGACAATGTCATACTTTTCAACAAAATCAAATGTTTGTATTTAAAAACAAATCTACCCACCTCAAACCAAACCCATCATATGTTTATATTTAAACTTCTAGAAATATAGATAAATTATCTTAGCAGTTAAATCATTTAAATTATAAAATAATTAAATAAAAAACTTCAAACTACAAATTTAACTAAAAATATAATATAAGTTTCAACTTTAATTTTTAAAAGCATTCTTTATATTTGAATTCAAATATATAACGTATGTAAAAATAATGATTGATTATCTCAAATTCATTAACAGTTATGATATGAAAATAGGTTATAGAAATTGAATTCAACCCAACCCTTCAATCTATTGTCATGCGAAGTTGTAGAATTCCGATATTTCTTTTGCCCAAATGCTCTGACTTTTAAATCAGTTTACTGAACTTTTACATTCGATTATGTTTTTGATTAACCAGCAGATTGAAATGTCATAACTAAAGTCTTTGGGTTAACGAGAAAGAGTGAAATGTCATGTCACTTACGTTAAAGTTATGAGTTATCGCTGATAGAAAATACAAATTAATTTCTGTAATAAAAACACAACAGTGTACTGCTTAGGGCTGCCAGTGAAGTCTTGCTGTGCACTGGTGCTCGAGATCAGAAAAAGTAACAACAAAGAAAACATCTTATTTACTTCATTCATTAATTATATAAAGAAAATGAAATTTGACACCGAAAATGCAGCTTGAAAATCCTCCTGCAGACTTGTTCTTATTCGTTATAGTTGGCTGTAGCATGTTCAAGATATACATTGATTAAAGAAACCGTGTTAAACTGGGCCGTACAAAATATAAGATAGGTATAATGGAAAAAGGAGGTTGGTACTCATCCAAAATAAAAGTAGTAAGTTTTGCTTTATGAACGACTTTCATGTTCAATTGCCCCCTTATATACATTCTCTGATCTGTTCGATAATTTCACAAAGATAAACAAGCAGGAGGGAAACAGAAATCTCCACGTTACAATTCTTCACTGAAGCCACCAGTCGTCATGCACAAAAATGCCTGCAAAATTCTGGCTTAACCAAAGCCAGAGGCAAAACCGATAAGAACAGCCTAACATCAGATTTTCATACATTTCTCACAAGTTATCTAAGGAAATTTGTATCAAACTAACACATTATACATGCAAGCTAAACTGAAACTGTTGGATGTCCCACCGTGAATAAATGAAGCATACACATCGTTTAACTGCCATAATAATAGTTGGACTATAACAACACAAATTGATAGTGTTACAGCATAGAAAAGGGACCTGCTCAAAGTGCCATCTCAGCCTGCAAAGCTGCCAATTCATCTTCTTCAGGAGTTGGCTTTGCAGCAACAGGGCGAGTAGGTTGCCGCCCCGCTGGGACCTGCACTGGGGCTGCAGGAGCTGTAGTTGCTGGCTGAAGAAGCTGTTCTTCCAACTCAGCACCTTCCAGTTCTTCAAGTTCCGCTTCCAATTCATCCTGAAAGGAAAAGAAATAAAGAATGATCCTCAGACATGCACTGGGGGCTCTATTGTACTACCATAGATACAAGTATCTTGTTTGTAATATAGCACAAATAAAATAAACATCACGAGGATGACCTCGTCAAAATCAGCAGCTGCACCAATTGGAGCTGATAATGCATCCTGAATCTGTTTCATGTTCTCAGTCTGTTCATTGATCTCATCCATGGTCTTGTCAACATCATCAATATTCCTGAAAAAGAAAATGATGCAACTCAACAATGTCATAAATCAAAACCAACAGCTGAATAGATATTATAAGCCAGGCCATGAAATTGAGAAAAAAGAAATACAAGAAAAAGCTGAAAAGAGTTAAATCACTAAAAAATTTAAAACATAAACAGGACTCCAAAACACACGTTGCTTTTTGCATAGCCTTCATAGCAGCTGCTCCAGTTCTTAATGCGTCAACAGTTTCTGTGGTGGCTTTAGCCCCTTCCAACATTATCATCTGTAACACAAATTAACATCATAAGATGCAAAAGATGCTCAAAAAACTAAATCATCTTTTGAAATGTTACCATACATAAATTGCTTCCGTACCTGGTCATGAATACGCAATTGGAAATTTCCAAGCTGCTCTATTTGTTGTTCATATAACCTCTTCCGCTTCAGACATTGTATTGCCGCTGCATAAAACAAGAACTCAATTAACATCTCACAAATTAAGTGAAAGTTGGAGAAAAGCAAGGCACTAAGAAGATCCATGAGTTTAGCAACCTACCCCTTTTGTTCTTCCCCCTTGTGAACTCTTTGGCCTTTTCAACTTCTGCTCCCACTTTTTTAAGGAGCACTTTCTCCTTTTTCTCAAGCATTTCAAGAGTCTACATGATTCAAAGAACAAAACATTCAATTTGGGAAATCTCTCTAGGTGTAAATTGCTACCATAAACAAAATGTAAAGACATACCACAAAATATAACAAATAATCCGTCAAAACACATGGTCACCCTACCAAGAACGTGACTTTGAATATTTGCAAGAATAATATCTAATGTGATAATTTTGAGGATACTAAAGTAAAGACATTGTTTCCCACAATCATATTAAACCGATTGCCTAAAGATTTAACCGGGATATGGAGCAACTGTTATTTGTTATTCAATACTCAACATGAAAGCAACCAACACATTTGTTAAGGAAATTTACAACATACCAAGATAGACATAATGATATAGATAAAAATTAAGCATGATCTCTCTTAAATTAAAGAAAAAAAAAAGACTAAAACGACAAGCAAGGCAAGATATACCATCTTAGATAAATTTTATTTTAAAAGCCACATCATATGAGGGTAGATACTCCTCAACACACATCCGAAACAAAAGCTCTTTTTGTAATTTTATCGACTAAATTAGCATCCAGCAATACTTCAAAGAGTTGGTTCATAGTTCATTACTCAAGTGAGTATGCAGCGTTTGCCATGGCGATTGGTGACAACAACTCTGCTTACTGGGGCAAAACAGAATAATAATACTATAGTCCATTCAAGTCAAAGAAACAAACACAAAAAAGGGGAAAAATAAAAGGGACCTCGTTTAACTTGTCCAAAGTGGCAACAGCATTGGTCTCCTGTTTAGGTTTACCAAACATGCGGCTAAACATGATTGCGCTCGATTCAAACCCTACTGCCTCAAACGCGAAGATATCCTCGATTCTTCAACCGATCTTCCTGAAACCATGAAAAAAATTGATGAAAACCGAGTCAAAGCATTTTGATCAATCGCGAGCTGAATGAATGATGAAGAAAAAGTGGGAAGAGAAAGCGAACCCGGTTGAAAAAAATTGGAACTTTTGAAGTGAGAGTGAGAAAGATTAGGGATTTGGATTGGGATTGGATCGCACAGGAGAAGGGAAAGTGAGAAACAGAGAACGGTGGTTTTGGGTTGTCTTAGCTTTGGTTTGCTTAAGCGTGTTGTTTTGGTGTCTCCTTTCTTTCATCTTCCAACCAAACAAGGAATTGAAGAACCTTCTTTGTCTTTTCTTCCCCTCCACGTGGCGCGCATTAAAATTGTCTTTAATTCTAAAAAATATTATATAATTATATTTATATGGAATGGGAATAAAGTTTATTAACAAATATTATATGCCTATTTATGATAAAAATTATTTATAAGAAGCAATTTTAATGTATATGGTAAATGTTTAATTTTATTAAAATAATTTTATTAAAATAATTTTATTAACAGGTTAATATTTCCAAATTATATATTTAAAAGTTAGCATAAATAAACATTTTTTAAAATTACATTATATTTTAAATTTCTTGTGATTACTTTAAATTGTAATTAATTATTTTAATTATTAGAAAAAATAATGAACAAATTTTCAAACAAATATGAAAGACAATGAGTTAAAAGAGGAAGAAGAAGAGTTGAAAGAGAGAGCCAATTCAAGGGACAACCTTTGTCTTTTCTTGAAGTTTGACAGAATAATAAAGCAGGATATTTTATATATATTAGTCCTTGGTTGCTGATTTTTTTTTTTATAAAAAACTAAAAATCTAAGTAGATAAAGATAAAAACAAAAAATTGTAATTTTAGACTGTTAAAATATTTTCTTTATTTTTGGCTAATTAGTGAAGGTGGTTGTGAAATGCAGTTGTAAACAAGTATTTAAAATGTTAGGAGTAAAAGATACGAAGGGAATGAGAATGACCTTGTAGTCGGGCACTATAATATAAGAATATATGAGAAATATCGCAGTCAAATTTAAATCAATACACTCATATACTATAAATTAAAATATACTAATAAAGAAATAAAGAAAGAGATAGTTACTCTCGGAGTGGAACCTTGCAACAATTCTCTCTCACTATTTAAAACCAAGAAAAAGGATCAATTTAAATGGATTAAAAAATAGTTTTACATATAATAATTAGAATGTTTTACATAATTTATTCAATTATACTTTAAATTTAAAATCATATTTGTATTTATTTTTTCTGCATATTTGACACCTTCATTGGAGTTTCAGAACTAACCTTAAAAAACAAACTATTCCTTCCTCAGTGTCTGTCTGCATTATGCTTCTTCCCATTTCTCTCCCAACGACCATAACTGTCAAAACGAAGAGAAGGGCCACCTCCACTCCCAGAGCCACAAATACCCACAAACACAGAACAACAACATTTAATTCAACCCTAAAATCCCTCTGCAAATGGGGCAATTTAGACGAAGCTCTTCGCCTAATCCAATCATCAAAGCCCGCACCCATTGAAAAAGAAGAACAAGAAGAAGGTCTCTCTCTCTTCCTCCACGCTTGCATCTCCAGAAGGTCCTTGGAACATGGCCGAAAACTCCACTTGCACTTACTTCGTTCTCAAAGCAGAGTCTTGGAGAACCCCACGTTGAAGAGCAAGCTCATCACTCTGTACTCTGTCTGCGGCAGAGTCGATGAGGCTCGCCTCGTGTTCCAAATTGGCCATGAGAGCCCGCCAGAGCCTGTGTGGGTAGCTTTGGCTATTGGGTATTCGAGAAACGGGTTTCCCCATGAAGCTTTGCTTCTTTACCGTGACATGTTGTCACGGTGCTCGAAGCCTGGGAATTTCGCGTTTTCAATGGCCCTCAAGGCGAGTTCCGATTCCGGTAATGCACTGGTTGGCAGAGCAATCCATGCCCAAATTGTGAAGCATGACGTTGGGGAAGCAGACCAAGTGGTTAACAACGCACTTTTGGGGTTTTATGTGGAAATTGGGTGCTTTGACGAGGTCTTAAAGATGTTTGAGGTAATGCCTCGACGAAACGTGGTGTCTTGGAACACTTTAATTGCTGGTTTAGCTGGACAAGATAGAGTGCCGGAGACGCTTGGTGCTTTTAGAGTTATGCAGGGAGAAGGAATGGGGTTCAGTTGGATTACCCTTACAACTGTTTTGCCCATGTGTGCTCAGTTGACTGCACTTCATAGTGGGAAGGAGATACATGGACAGATTCTGAAGTCTAGGAAGAATGCTGATGTGCCTTTGCTAAACTCGTTGATGGACATGTATGCCAAATGTGGGGAAATTGGTTATTGTGAAAAAGTGTTTGATAGAATGCGCAGCAGGGATTTGACATCATGGAATACAATGCTGGCTGGATATTCAACCAATGGTCAGATACATAAAGCCTTGGCTTTATTTGATGAAATGATAAGGTCTTGCATCGAACCAGATGAGATTACCTTTGTTGCCTTGCTTTCGGGTTGTAGCCATTCAGGACTCAGAAGTGAGGGGCAAAGATTGTTTACTGTGATGCAGGATTATGGGGTGAAACCATCTTTAGAGCATTATGCATGTTTGGTGGACATCTTGGGTAGGTCAGGGAAACTCGACGAGGCATTAACTGTGGCAGAGAACATTCCAATGAGACCAAGTGGCAGCATTTGGGGGTCATTGCTTAACTCGTGCAGGCTTCATGGAAATGTTCCTCTAGCTGAAATAGTTGCGGAGCGACTGTTTGAGATTGAACCTAACAATCCTGGAAATTTTGTGATGCTTTCAAATATATATGCAAATGCAGGGATGTGGGAAGATGTGAAGAGAGTTAGGGAAAGGATGGCCATGACCGGAATCAAGAAAGATGCCGGTTGTAGTTGGATACAAATGAAGCATAAGATTCATATATTTGTAGCTGGGGGGAGCACCGATTTTCGTTCTTCTGCTGAGTATATTAAAATTTGGAACGAGTTGTCAAATGCTATTAAGAACTTGGGATATACAGCTAACACGAGTGTTGTTCTCCATGATATAAATGAAGACATGAAAGCAACATGGGTTTGTGAGCACAGTGAGCGTCTTGCAGCTGTATCTGCCCTCATTCACACTGGCGCTGGAATGCCAATTAGGATTACCAAGAATCTTCGGGTTTGTGTTGATTGTCATTCCTGGATGAAGGCTGTTTCAGAAGTGACAGGGAGACTAATTGTATTAAGAGATACAAACCGGTTCCACCATTTTGAAAATGGTACTTGTTCTTGTAAAGATTTTTGGTGAATAACAATTACTACCCATTTCTTGCTTTTGTCAGCTTTGATATTTTAGAAGTAACTATTAATTGCAGAAGCTTCAATGCTGAGCTGCGAGCTTTCAAGTATTTCAGTTTTGCGAGCTTTCAAATATTTCAGTTTGTTTTAGTCAAAATAATTGTTCCTAAATTTTAAAAAATATCTTTTCAGCTGCAGAATAATCAATGTTTATTTTTGTTCATACATTTCTTTTCATACATTTTGTTCATTTATTTGCTTCTATTACGTAAAACCAACATTTAACAGATTGTTTGCTTAGTATGTATTTCATTCAAAAAGATGGTTTCAAAAATACTCACAAATGGAAAAAACCAAAAAAAACGTAGAACCGCCCCCATTATATATATTCAATGACCATTCTTTAATACCCTAGTGAAGAACATTATTCAATTTCTCAAACTACCCACAATTACCAAGTTATAACGAATGAAGGACAAAAACAATGTTTCCAATAGCTTAACGAAAAGACTGATAGCAGATGCAAAAACTAAATTGATATTATGAAACCACATTACGTCTCAACAAAATTCGAAGTAACCCAACAAAATTAGGAGTAATTTGATAATCTAGAAAAAACAAGACTGAATTGCGGAAACAAAAAAACTACATATATGTCTCCGGATTCAAACAGAAATAAATCAATCTTCGTCATCAATAACCTTGGTGCCCAACCCTTTGAGCTCTTCCTTAGGGATTTCAACAACAGTGACAAGGGAGTAAAGCTCTTCCTTGGCATCTTCATCATCATTCCTCTTACGAGCAACTCTTACCCTAATTCTCCTCGGAACACTCCTGATTCCCTGACTCCAGACGAACTTGTTCAGCTTCACATCAACCCTAACATCATTGGTTCCCATGGCCTTCTGAGCAAATTTCCTTATCTCCTTAATTGCTTTAGGAGCCTTCTTCTTAAATGTGCTATTTAACACAATAAAAAAACCACTAAGACTACTGATCTCAAACCAAAACATAACAGAAATCGAAAGGCACAACTTACAACAAACCAAAATCATTATGCACTGATTCATTAATATTAATATCAAATTAAAAACACAAACTATAATTCAATCCCATGCTAGATCTCAAATTTATAATACCTAATGTCTATCAATCGATAACTACGAAAATCTCAGATCCATAGAACGTGTATAACACTCAACTCATGAAGCATTGGTCAATAACGATAAACTTACTTAAAGTGTCTACTGAAGTGTGAAGTATGTAGCTGGTTCAATTTTATAAACAGAAATGAAAAATTGCAGAGAAAACACAATATGAAGAAGGTGAAGTATTTACCAGCCATGGAGGCGCTTGTGGAGGTTAATGGTGTACTCCCTGGTAACCACCTCCTCCTTCCTTCCCTTCGCCTTCTCCACCATTCTCAACCACCGATTACAAACTTACCTGCACAACACAACCAGAAGTTTACGTTAGATCGTACAAACAAACTTAACCGATTTGAGTTCCCTGAGAGAGCGAGCGAGGAGAGATACCTTAGGGTTTGGGAAGGGTTTCGGCAGCGTCCAACACTCAACAGAAGACGAAGAAGGTGACTCCTCAAATATATCATAACCCTAACCCTAATGGGCTTGGGCCTGCGTTGCGTTATATTTAAAAGGCCCAAAAAGAAGCAAACGGGTCAACTAAAGCGGGTCAATTAAAGGCCCAATAAAAAACGGGTTAAACGTTTTAAAACTACGCCGTCTCAGTTGCGTTGCGCGCAGAAGAGAGAGAAAGAGAGAGAGAGAGAAAAGAATAATGGAAGAAACAAAGAGTAAGGGAGAAGAAGTGCTAGCTTCAGTTCACTCCACGGTGTTCAAAGAATCAGAAAGCCTTGATGGAAAGTGTGCTAAGATTGAAGGCTATGATTTCAACCGTGGCGTTGACTATCCTCTGCTACTCAGGTCCATGGTCACCACTGGGTTTCAGGCTGCGAATCTCGGTGATGCCATCCAAGTCGTTAATCAAATGGTTTGTTTTGTCTAACCCCATTTCTTTATTTAGCTGAATTTGGGGTTTTTGCTTATAAAGTTTTGATTTTTGGGTTGAAGCTAGATTGGAGGCTAGTTGATGAAGCCGTGACTGAGGATTGTAGTGACCAGGAGAGGGACTTGGAGTACCGAAAATCTGTGACTTGTAAAGTGTTTCTGGGTTTCACTTCTAATCTTATTTCCTCTGGTGTTAGAGACATTATTCGGTTTCTTCTTCAGCATCGCATGGTGAGTTACTTTCCCTTGTTCAAATGCCAATTCAAGTCTTTGCAATGTATGCCTTAATGTTTCTGACACCGTCATGATTAAATAGTAAATTTAAGTCAAGTTGTTAATTTTATTTTTGCGTGTATTTTGCAATTTGCAGGTTGATGTAGTTGTTACAACTACAGGTGGCATTGAAGAAGATCTTATAAAGTGCCTTGCACCAACATTTAGAGGAGATTTCTCTCTGCCTGGAGCGTATCTACGCTCGAAAGGGTTGAATCGGATTGGTAATTTGTTGGTCCCTAATGATAACTATTGCAAATTTGAGGACTGGATTGTTCCTATTTTCGATCAGATGTTAAAGGAACAAAATACTGAGGTATTTTATTATTTACCTTATATGTTCAATGCAATGGAAAATTATGTGGTTTGGTCTTTGTGGAACGCCTGCTATCACTTTTATTAAGGTTCGTTGTGAGTTTTAACTTGTGACTTTTTTCTTGGTGCCTTTTCTGTTTTGCAGAATGTGTTGTGGACACCATCTAAGTTAATAGCTCGGTTGGGAAAAGAAATAAACAACGAAAGCTCTTACCTTTACTGGGCGTACAAGGCAAGTATGAGACCAACTTTTAATAGATCGTGCTACTACCTCTACTCTGTTTCTGATATAAACTTTTTTCCTAGTTTCTTTCCCCGTAATTAGACTGTTGTTTTTGTTTGTTGTGGTCTATATAATAGTATATACAAAATGCAATGTAGTTATTTTTCTCGATGTTCAGACTGTGGGAATCTGAATACATGTTACGATATAATATTATTAACATTTTTTATGATGTTTTCTAGAACAACATTCCAGTTTTCTGTCCGGGTTTAACTGATGGCTCATTGGGGGATATGCTGTACTTTCATTCCTTCCGCAATCCTGGTCTGATTGTGGACATAGTGCAAGGTTTTCTTCACATTCTTTCTGCTTTTTACTGCATGCATGATTTTGAAAAATCTGGGAACCTTCACTAAAATAGTTAGCAATACAACAGATATAAGGGCAATGAATGGTGAAGCTGTACATGCAAGTCCCAGGAAGACGGGAATGATCATTTTAGGAGGTGGCCTTCCAAAACATCACATTTGCAATGCCAATATGATGCGCAATGGGGCAGACTATGCTGTTTTTATCAATACTGCACAAGAATATGATGGTAGTGATTCTGGAGCTCGTCCTGATGAGGCTGTTTCGTGGGGGAAAATACGTGGATCTGCTAAAACTGTCAAGGTAAGATCCTATGCATACTTTCTCAAGTGGTTTCCTTTTCATAATTTTTTTTTTTTTTATTTTGTCTTGCATGTTTGCTTAAGGAATGCCAATTTTCTCAGCATGTTTGCATGCTTTCCTTTTCATAATTTTTTTAGATTTTGTCATGCATACTTTCATTCTTCCTATACATGTTTTTATCAATGCCAATTTTCTCATGCATTTCCATAATTCCTTTTATCAGATTTTACTTAGTTGTGGCCATGCATATCAATATTATATCCCTTAAATGCCTTCTTGTATATTAAAACAGGTGCACTGTGATGCCACGATAGCATTCCCTCTGCTGGTTGCTGAAACGTTTGCTTCAAGAGTTAAACCTCATCACTGATGGAGGCTAAAGACGAATTTATTGTCAAGTTTGATTTAGTTGTGTTGTGATTGATGATCTTGACTTTTCAGTTCGCTGTGGGTGCTTAACATGGCAGTCATTTGATTCTTCTGCTGTACTTAGCAACCATTCAGGCCTTTTTAACCATTCCAAAGTAATCCACTGATCCTCAGATTGAGGAAGTTGGGAATTGTAGATGTAGTTATAATTTTTCACTGGAGATGATTGTATTGTACTACTGTAGTATCTAGGTCAAATAAATCTTGAAAAACAAACTGATCGTATACGGTATTTATGATATTTTCTAACTGCTGGCTGTATTTCAGGTCGGTGAAAATTTATGACAGTACAACTAATTTCTGCTAATGTTACATTTTGCATTGCAAAGTCTACTTTAAATAACGCTTGCGATAGCTTACTTTTATTTCTAAATTGGAGTGAGATTTAAACTTTTACTGATTGATGTTAATTACTTAATAAAGTTACTTTAAATTGGTAGACAAACATTTTCTTTGTAAGCTATGTGATTTTATGATTTATTGTGGATTTTAAGAATCGCAATATGAACATAAATATTTAATGGGCTGTAATCCCATTATGAAATGTGCTATATTATTGTGCAAATCCTAATAGCTATGATGGATCAACATACATTTTTAACACAGTATTAACTGAAATGTATTAGAAATTGCATAATTTTGTAAGCTTTACTTGTGATTTAATAATATTAAGTAAATCGTAACTGGCAACAAAGATTTTGTTGTTCACATTAGTTTTTGATCTAGCATTCAAGTGATTAATGGTGTAGAATGAATCTAAAATTTCCCAAATTGGCATAATTAACAGCTGCAAGCCTTTTATAAAATTTTCCATGTTATTTTAAAAGAAAAAACGAACTAACTATAAGAAATTTAACATGGAACCATTCATTAGGAGCACAAAATGTAATTTTATTGAGGTAACTGCTGAAAATATATGGTAGCAGTGCATGTAACACTGATTACTGATAAGTACACAAAATGTAATTTTATTGAGGTAACTGCTGAAAATATATGGTAGCAGTGCATGTAACACTGATTACTGATAAGTAAACAAGTATCAAAACTCAAGCAACGCGCCTACAAATATTGAGACCATCTCCTACAGAAGTAAGAGCAAATTCAACGCGAGAATCGTTTGTGATTGTTTTATTGAATTCAATTGCTGCATTCCTTCCTGATCTGGTGTGTGGTGGAACTTTTTCTTCAGGCCAGGAAACTCGTCCTCCCCACAGAGTGTTGTCATATACAAGTAAACCACCAATCTTGACCAGTTTTATAAGCTTCTCATGGTACTTAAGATAGTTCTCTTTGTCAGCATCAATGAAAGCAAAGTCAAAAGATCCTTCATTTGCAGGCTGTACCCAAACATCCAAATATGTTTTTAGAGAAAAAGAGTAAACATTCACAGTCTTAGAATTTCATGTTTCAGTTTAACTAAATCTTAAAAGCTGATTTACCCGTTAGACTTTATATTAAAATCTATTGCACTAGTCACACTGAAAAGTAGACGTATTAAACTTGAAATATGTGAGAAGGAACATATGCAAAAAGGAAGACATATTAGACTTGAAATAAGTAAGAAGGAACATATGCAAGTGATATGCAATAACAAGTGGTTTGATAAAATCAATAACAACAATTAGAATAAGATATATGCAAGTGATAATAGTTCAATACCAGGTTTTCAAAAAAGTAGTTCATGAAGTAAGAATTGCGCTCACATATATATTTATTTTGTCTATATTTATAATGAACGTGAGTTTTTCAACATACAAAAAGAAACAAGCTTACATCTTCAAGTAGTTTATCTAAAATTGGTAGAGCTGCGGACTCTATGAAATCAATCTTGTGCTCAACTCCAGCCCTTTTTATGACTGGTAATCCAATGTCATAAGCTTTTCTGTCAACATCTATGGCTGTGATCTGCAAAAGCAAATGAATTTAGTACGAATGATATTGAAGACATGCATACAAATTTAAGCATGCAAACCTTTCCATCATGAGGAATGTTGAGTGCGGTGAGAAGAAGGGAGTAACCAGTAAACACTCCCACTTCAATGGTCTTTTTCGGATTCAACAACTTCAAAAGTAAGGCCATTAGCTGACCCGCATCAGGTGAAGTAGCAATGAAGCCCCTGAATGAATGGCAAAAAACAAGTTCAAGAATTTTTAGTTTATTGTTTCAGCTTCAAATAAAATATTACAGTAATATATAGAAGAATTACCAAGGGTGATTACTAGTGATTTCCCTCATCTCTTTCAGGGGCTCAGGTTCTCTAGGGTAAACAGCTGTTTCCAGTATATACTGCCACACCAGATGGGAATAACAAGTGATCCATAAGTTTTCATTTCATGAATTGTGTGTGTGTGTGTGTGTGTGAACACACCATGAGTGAAAACACAAAATTTGCAAGTTTGTATACAAACCTTGGTTAAGTCCTCACTTTGTAATATGACTGGATTGCGGTAAATTGATGGATCCTTGATCTTTTCCATTTCTCTGCAATCCCACCTGAGATGTTATGTAGTTCTTGCTAAGAAAACATATTCTATTCACTTAATGAAAAAAAAAAAATATAGCTTTCTTGTTACTGTTAATGATTAGAGAGGAAATGTAAACTATTGAACTTAAGCATTAAAAAGACTTTGATTATAATATAAACTTAGAAGTTTGTTTTGGCAAGGATGCAGTTATGTATGGATGTCTTCATTAGGCATGCTTGGGACAAAAGAACACAGTGAAGAGAGCTATACCTGAATATCTCCATTCTGATGATAACTTGAATGAGCTTAGAATGGATCTTGGTGAAAGTTTGTGGTTGAAGCTTAACTCTGAGCACAGCAATTTCACCACGCTTATGTAGTGATGTAATGTGATGAATTCTTTGGTCAATACTATTGTATTAACTGTCAAAGGTGGCGGCTTATAAATCCATCCACTTAGAAAAAACACTTTCAGATTTTATATTATGTTATATTATATATTATCACCAACTAAAACAAAATGTTTATTATTAGGACAAGATTTGTTTCAATGTGCGTGATTTCTCCACTAACAGATTATGTCTCATTATTCAGCATTTCCTATTGTTTAAATTGTTGGTTGAACTATAGTTTAGAAATCAAACTAGAATAAAAAAGTTAGAAATTGTTGTATTTGTCCATTAGGAACATCGTTTTTCTAAATTTTGACCCCCTAGTTTTTGAAATTGTTTTCTAACTCTGTAAGCAGTCTTTCTCCTTGTTAATTACGTTGATTTATTTGAATAAGAATATTTTATCAAATTTCTTCTTGTAGCATATAATCATTCTTCATATTGTTTCTCAGAGGTGGTAACCAGTGAAGGTACACTTGCATCCACTCTAAGCACATAACCTCTATCTTCAATAGTAATTTTTTGTGTTGAGATTTTATAAGGAAATGAGTTTATTTTGTATCCTGTTTACAAACCTTTAATGAAATATTTTTCAAAATCATACATATCCAAATAAATACATATCCACCACTTGGTGAATTTTTTTTTTAACTTGTGAAATTAGACACGAATCGCAAAAGTATCACTGAAGCCATAGTATTTGAGTTTTTTTTTTTTCTTAATAGAAATTTAAATAAAAGTGAAATTATATATCTATAGCATATATGACTGATATCATTAAACAGTTAGTTTAAGAGATTGTGAGAAATTTGAGAAATTTGAGAAATTTAAGTACAGAGTTAAAAAAATTTATATTAAATGAAGATGACTGAAATAGACACTTCAAAGAAAATTCACACATTTTTTGTTAGAGAGAGTATCAAGTATTTTTATTTATGACTTGACTCTGGTATGAATAAATAATTTGTTTTTGTATTTTCACTATAAGTGTTTATTGATATATATATATATATATATATATATATATATAATTAAAAGGAGAAGTGCGAAAGTCTATGAATTAAGCTTTCATCTTTTCTTTTTTCTGCGCATTGAATGCGGTGTTCGACTGCGTGTTTTAGAGTTTAGGTCTTTTTTCTTCATCGGTCCAATCCAAATACTGCACTCCTTTGACTCGACAATTCTAGAATCTCCCTCTAGAAGTAATACCATTTTGTAAAAGATTTAAGAAAAAAAAAATAATATCCCATCATACTAACAGAAATATTATAATGAAAAATATTAGTCTTGACACTGCTGTTGAAAAAATATTATATATTAATAAAATAATAACATTTTATAATGTTAAATGATGTCAAATGTGAATAGTACCTTATTATAATTTTAATTTGTAGATTTGTAAGTAGGCAGCATTCAGCGTTCGCGGAGTTTATATATGAGACTGCATCCTTCTCTTGCCCTGGAAAAAAAAATATACTTGGATTATTTCAATGGCTAGGATCTCACCATTTATTTTTTATATCTTAATTTAAAAAATATATAGATATGATCTTATGCTACGATAACGAGAGTGCAGAGAACTTATTTTATTTATACATAAAAAAATTAACGGACTATATATAAATCTTATCCATTAATATTTTGATTTTTTATTTTTGCATAAGCTGCAAGTTTTATAAATAATCTAAACATTTAACCATTCAAATAATATATTTCTATCCATAAATAATTCGTGAAAATAATATCGATTTTACATTTTCTCACTCATTCCACCTCAATAATGCATCAAGAAATTGCTGGTTTGAATATTTATGAACCCAATCCCTTTAGTCAGACAAGGTTGTGGTTTGAAGTCTTATGAAGAAAAAAAGGTGATTAGAAAAAATACTCCAATAACTGTACTCAACTAGATTTTTTTCACAAATCAAATTTCAACAGCTATGGAAACAAAATTTAATGTATCCCGCGAATATTTTTAATATTAGGTAAACTATAAAAAATATAAATTAAAAATACTTAACAAGTATTAGTTTGATGGTAAAGTATTACTTCACTGATAAAAAAAATGCTATAATATACAAATTTAAAAACATTTCAAAAATTACATCTAAAAAAAATATAATTTATATACATGACAAAGAAAACAAATCTGTATAGACTAAACCATAATGTATTCAATTAAGCAAAACTAATTATTATGAAGCCTATGAAAGAACATGGAGTTAATAAGCGGAACTACATGAATGAATGTTGCATTAACCACCTGAGTTCAATGAATACAATGCATACGGTACATATTTACAGTGAACTATTCAACTATGCGCTGTGGTCCTCAAATAGAGACGTAGCAAAAGTGAGATTATAAAACCTATACACTCTAACTCAATTTATTCTCAAAAAATACAAGTCCCATTCTTATTCCTCAAATAATTTGGCTATTAAATCGGGCATCTATATGTAACAAATACAGGCTGCAAAAGAGAGATAAACCATCAAGACTATGTACCAGTAGCTGTGTTGGTATATTGAGGCAAGTAGAATTTAAGGACGACCCTTCTTAAGAGACAAGAAGTGGGCAGCAAACGAATCGTAATCTGGTAACTTCGGATGAACGTGCCCAACCTTCGGATTAGAGGAAATATCTCCAGAAGAATGATCTTGGCCCTCTTTATTATCTTGTATCACTGTTTTAGGAGGACTGGAAGGTTGCAGCCTTGCAGGCGATTTCGAAACTTCCCCATGCAAGGATCTTTTCGGTTCTGAAACTGGCTCGGTTGCTTTATTTTCGGCTGATACAGGCTTCGATCCTGTCCGATTTTCAGAGCTCCTCGTCATGGATGAAGCATTTCGATTACTATTCTCATAAGAAGTCCTTGAAGATTTCCATCCAAGTGTTGAAGCAGGAGTCACAGAAGCCTTGGATAAAGGAGCATCCCTTGAACTTAAACCTGTGCCAGCTTTAGGAGAAGCTGATGTCCTTCGAGATATTCCTCTGACAGGGCGGGCAAAGGCAGGTGAATTTTGTTTAGGAAGTTCATCTTCAAAATCACTATTATCAGAATCAAAGTATGTAACAGAGGCCCTTGAGCTTGATTTATGTTTTGCTTCACTTTGCTCCTTCTGAATGCGAGGTTCAATAGTACTAGCAGGAGTCTCCTGGGAATTTGCAACCATGCGATAACTATAAGAATCAGAAGATACGTTGTGCACTTCCGAGGCCGCAGTCTTGTTTCGTCTGCGCACTTCCCTCGTGTACTTGTCCTTAACAGGAGTATCAAAACCAATTGAAGCACTCCCAGTAGGCAAAGAGCTTTCATTCTTGATTGAAGTGTTCCCCAATGACGATGAAACATCATCCGACGTATTCTTAATATAAGGTGGCCGCTTCAAACCTTTATTGCGAAGACCACCCTTCAAGGTACCATAGCTTAATTCCTTGTCACTTTCTGCATGAAATTCCTCCAGAGTTTCAGTGTCATTATTTGCCTCAAGATCCAAACCCGATGTAGAGCTTCTTTCCTTTGTAGATGGCAGACCTGCTGACAAGTCATCATACCCAAAATTCTTTTCTGAAGCAGTAGCGGTGTCTACCCTTGTTTCAAAATGCTCTTCGATGGCATCTGAACCAACTGAAGGTGACAACGAAGACTTTCTGTCAGTGCCCATATTTTTATCATTTCTTGATGAGGACCCTCGATCCCCATGGCTTGCAACTGGATTAAGAGAAGAATTTTCATAATCAGAGAGCCCAGAAAGCTTAGACTTAACCAAATCCACATCGCTATCTGAACCTGGGTCATCTGAATCATCAAAAGTGACAGGCAACAACAAGTCTTCTTTTTCAGAAGAAACTGCAGAAGCTTTCAATCTTTCAGAAACCACAGAAAAAGGTGACTGTGTACTAAAACTTGTCACTTTCTCATCAACGTTTTGTCCATGCCTCCAAGAATCAACTTGTGATCTGCCAGCAGGGGATGAGACAAACAAACTAGATCCTTCCCCGTTGTACTTTTTATCAACATCAAACTTATAATCAACATCATCCTCTGATCCAGAATCATCGAACAGAACAGAAGTATCATTATAAGAACTTGGTCCCATGAAGTTTCTCTGGGTGTTCACTTCATCAGCAACAAAAAGGTCTTCCACAACTTTGTTCCCAGTCTTCCAGCCATTCAAGTCCAAATTATCATTGTGATCATCAGTTGGAGTAACGAGATGAGAAGAGGAAGCTTTTCTAGATGGTTTATTTGTCCTCGCATCTCCAAAGTGATAATTGTTTTCAGTATTCAAATCAGTGTCATCATATAGTTCATTCACAAAATCTTCATTTCTACCTGCTTGCGTTCTTAAACGCGATTCATGTACGTCAGTATTCTTTTCCTCAAATGAGTCCTTATGATGATATATATCAGCCATTTGAGAACCGTCAGTAAAAGGTTTATCATCACCAAAGGCACTACCAGACATCATTGAAGCTGACTGGGAATGTTTAACCACATTCTCATTTCTGCTCCTGTAATATTCGCCGGTTCCTCCAACCGGATTATCTTGTTCTCTAGCAGAAATCTGTTCATTGGGCGTCTCAGAAATGCTTCTATGGAAGTAACCATCAATAGAACTAGTAGAAATATTTTTGTCATCACGAAAAGTGTTTCCTTGGGGTCTTTCATCTCTCAACCCGTTGCCAGAAGAACTATGTGATCCACTTGAATACTGCCTTGTCATGTTTTCACGGTTTGAAAGTTCTGCAGCTGCCCTTGCAGCCATGCTAGCACGTTCAGCAGATTCTGCAGCTGCCTGCGCAGCAGAGGCAGCATCCTTGAATTCCATGTTCCAATTGTGCCTACTCATAGAAAAAGCACTCCTGTTATCAGAGTATGAATCTCGAAAATCCGTTTCTTGACTTCCAGTTCCTGCAAGAAAGAATCCCAAATATTTAGGTAACAGACACAACAAAAGCCCAGAAAATAAAGTGTAAGCACCATTTTCACAAAAAATACCTGAAGATCTGATTTCTTGATCAGACACACCTGATGTTGTCGACTGATCCTTTCTAGTAGCACCACTTGCAGTCTGCTCATATGAATTTGCAGATACATGATGCATTGGTTTAACTTGTGAGGAAGCACGTACATTGGAAGGACCCTTTTCATCATGAACAGGTGGAACGGGGATTTGAGAAGGTTCAGCATAAGCAGCCTTCTCAGAAGTACTTGGCCCAACCTTAACATACATATACACATATAATATCAAACTAAATAATCCAACAAACGTTTTATATCAAAATAAGCCAAACAAAAACTACAATTAGTAGTGCCTACCAACAAGTCTTGAGAAGACTTTACATCATTTTCTTCAAATGACTTGGGCTCCCATTTAATATTATGCTCCTCAGCAATTGCAGCCAGTATTTTTATCTTGGTTGGACCATCAGGTGCTTTGGCAGACAATTTCTCAATCAACTGAAAAGACAGAATTAAATTAGAAATAAGCTTTAAAATGATCTTATCTTTACCCAACTTCAAGCAGGTAGAAAGACTTACCATGCGACTTACACCACAGTCAGGGCGTAGTTCAATAGCTGCAGAGACAAATTCTTTTCCGTACTTGGACGTCAATTGCTTCTTCACGTCTACGAGCTCCGGTATGTCTGCACATCTTGGAGATGCAAATATTACACTTGAAACCGCTTCCTTCAAGTCAATGGGGCAGTTTCTGGACAGGTTAAAAAGGAGAAATGATAAGAGTGTACGATCATAACGAACAAACTTATAAACTGTATTAAATAGTATTTTCAGAATCAGAAAACCGCATGCAATAATCTCTTCAGACACCCACACTTAAGGTTAAAGCAAGAGACATAAAGACATACATGTGGGAATTCAATCGTTTACATGATGACTGATACAGAATATCAATTAAAACATGATTTTAACATCAAAACACAACAAACCCTGTAAGTCATGCCTAGAATCATTGGGAATGAAGCTAACAGGTGGCACTGGCATGTTACATAATTAGTTGAGGATGATTCTGACTGAGGAGCTTTGTTACTGTATCTATACCAAATGCACTGTTTATATTCTTCCATAAACCTTATACAGTAGCATGAAAAATAAAAACTCACTGATCAAACTATATCTAGATATAAATGCTACAGTTTTCATCAGAAATCATACTTACCAGAAAAGAAAAAGGGAGATGTCCTTCTAACCCCTCTATTTAGCTAATTTTTATTCTGCTAGATCTATGATCAGGCCCAAATCTGGCATGAACCAACTCAGCTATACAATTAGCATATTCTCTTTCATTAAGTCCTCTAAGTTACAAGTATTAAAGAAATAGTTTGTGCTAAAGTGATCGCACTTTCGGTTGAAAAACCCTAACAAAATAATAACATACACGTATTAGTATTGCCCAAATCACGTAATATAACTTCCGTGCAGTTAAATCTACAAAAGGGAAGAGGAAAAGCTTATGTTCCCTACCCCTAAATTAGCATACACATTTTTAAACAATGAAAAAACTGTTCAGCAAAGTGAAATGAATAAAGGAACCAAAGTAAAAATGTGGTAGAAAGAAACTGATAATTTAATGTGGTAGAAAGAAACCGATAATTTAATGTGGTAGAAAGAAACTGATAATTTAGCTAGGTCAAAATACTTTTGTGATTCGATCATGGGCAAACGTGCGGCGATAAGTTCACAGTATATCTCAACGAGATCATAAGCTGCCATCGTCTTCTCCTCCCTGACAACATGTTCAACCTAAACACAAACCAAACCAAGAGTCAACACAAACCAAATCCCCAAAAATGAAAGCAATCAAAACCTCAATTGTGACATCAAACAGAAAACAGAGAAAAAAAAAAAACAAAATAAAATCAATGAAAAAGGAAAAAGGAGTTATGTTGTTATCCTTACCCGGATTCTAGCAGTTCGGTCCTGACCAGACTCGAGCAATTGAGCCAACTCTCTCTTGAGTTGCCTCACCTGTGCTTCTCTCTTATTCTTCAAAAGCTTTATGCGTGAAACGGCGAGCTTCAATGCCGTTTTGCTGCACCAAACAAATTCAATTCAACAAAATCCGCTATGATTCACACTCTCTCAATCAAAACAATAATACAAATAGAAATCAGAAGCGATGAAAGGCGTACCACTTCGCGGGCTTGAAGCTTCGATGCAACATAACTTGCGGAAAGACAAACTGAAAAAATGAAGGATTCTTGTGTTTGTTTATGAAATATTAACTGTGATGAGGCTTAGAAGATAAGAAGTAATTGAGCACAAGACGAAGAAGAAGGGAAAAGGATCTTGCAGGCGAAGAACGAGGGAAAAACGAGTGAAAATTTTTATTGCAATTGAACTTTCCTCGAAACCTGACAAACGAATACGAGGGGAAGAAACCTTTGTCTACTTTCTACGCCACAAGGAAGGAATAATTACCTACGGGAAGCCGCATCCAAGTCAATAATGGACCTCTTTTTTCCATTTTTTCAAATACTTTTATTTATATTTTATGGGAAAATACTCAGTTTCTTTTATCTTTCTAAGATGCGATATATACTTACTTTTTATTTTAACAACTACCGTTTATTAGTATAATATTAAATTTTATTCTGATAGTTTATGAACAAAAATAATAGTATTAAATTACTTTACATAAATAATGTATAAGTTTTATTTTAAGAAACAGTTTTAAACATTAAGATGAATTTTAAAAAAATATAAATCACTGGTTTCTGGTTGACCAATTCAAGACTCAATAATTTTATATTAATTGAGTAGTTTAGGTAGGTTCCGACCACGACGTCTTATAACAAAAAATTAAAAAAAAAAAAAAAGCACGTCTCTTTAGTCGTGCTCAGGAGTGAGTGACACGTGATATTACTGAACTAGATCTATTTTCCATTGATAATTTAACAAAAAAATATATATGAGAAGTGAAATGATAAAAATAAATAAATGTATAAATTTAATAACTCTTCTCAGTTTCCAACGTGTTTGAACAAAGAAAAGAAAGGAAAAAGTGTTTTGTTTACCTTTTTTGTTTGACGGGCAGAAGAGTTGATCAATCATTTGAGGAAAATTGTAATCATCTTCTGGAAGATTTATTTAAAATCTCTTAAATGTTCTTTAGTTTTAAAACAAATCTTTTTAATAAAATAATATTTTTATTTTTTACTGCTTTTAAATAGACATTATTGTTATTATATTTTAATTAGAACACCCATCAACAATTAAACATTTATTCATGCGCATTAACTTACGTTGACATTTGTTTCATTTACTAAATATTTGCTTCATTTCTGCCCCTATGTCTTTTTCTCCATTACTCCATTTAAACTTCTTGTAACCAGTATACAAATAAAAATAAATAAATGAAAAGCAAGGGCATCAAAAAGGCAGAAATATAAATGAAATAGTTGATTTTTGAGGAACTAATCTTTATCTCTTAAGGTTGGAAGTTTGAAAATCTCGTCATTAATCATGACCTTTTATTAACTGCTTCTCTCCTCTTAATATTTTTTAAAGAATACTCTTTATTACACTATTTTGTTTGAGTATTTATTTAGAAAAAGTATTTTTTTTTATAGTAACATTCTTACTCAAAGGATAATTAAGCGGTGAAAAGATAGAAAAAAAACTTACTTATGAATGATAAAATAAAGAGAAATAAGATTAATACTTATTAATAAAAAACAAAATTTGGAATAAAAATTACGAAAAAATTAATATTCACGGAGGACACGACTGATTTCATTGTTTTAATTTGTGTATCTGAACTAATAACCTAAATATCTCAAATAAGTCGAGTGAAAAAAATATTCAGTTTAAAATCCTCTCTGTATTCAATTGATGGATCTCGTGAATAACATTTTTTCAGAAACAATCTTATTTAAAACACGGTTAGCATTAAATTAATGCATTTTATAATTTATTTTATTGGACCAAATTCCTAATGTGGTGATCCTTTCTAATCAGAAAACAACCAAACCGAACTCACAAAGAATTATATTACACGGGATCACGAGTTTATAAAGGAAATGGAAGATACTGACAATTGAGTTTGCTAAATACTACTTAGGGTCATTTAATTAAATGCTTATCTTATTCAGAAATTGGATTGTAAAATTTATTGAATAAATTACTACGAACATGTTTTTTTTTTCTATGAATTTTATTGAAGTTATTAGTCATTTCAAATAGAAATTGTTTCATAATGTAATTTTAGTTTCCTTGAATTTATAACGTTATTTCACCAAGAATAATTACATTCAACTGCTACAATCCAACCTACCTCATCTGACCATCTTACTTGGTAAATATGGAAATTAGTTGCATGAGAGATACGACTTATGAGATTGAGTTTAATAAATTTTAACAAACTATATTGTACTATTGGTCAATGAGTCCATGTTACCATCAATAAATTTTGCAAAAGAAGTTTATAGACAATTGATTATAATATGATTTGCAAAAGATTTGCCATTTCTTTGAATAATATGATTATATCACTCTGCAAAATGAAGCATTGGATTCTCTTGTGGTATTATTTGTTATCATGAAATAAGAAGATAGAAAATGAATAACAGTGGGTTAGCCATGCAGAAGAAGATGAGAAGATGAACTAGAGAAGTTTGTTAATTGTGATAGGAGGGGTCACCCAATTGGCTGAGCAAGATGGCCAAGTCCATGCCTCTTATCATGGTAGGTGCAGCTCTACTGTAAGGACACTCCTTCGAAAACCCAACCTTCCCAGATTTCAGTTCCTTCGTTAGGCAATTCTTTAATCTCTGATGGCATTCCACATGAGTCATTCCTGTAAAACCATGCCTTTTGGTTACTCTAAACCAATCACCCAACAGAAAAAAGCCTAAACTTTCAAAAATGTTTTGGCATTTCACATACTCAGGCCTAATGGGGATTGCCCTAATTCTGATGGCTCAAAGAGTAATGTAACTTTCAAGAAATTGACTTTATTTGATAAGAGAAACACCAATTGGAGAAATATAGTTAATGTTGGTGTAATTGGACACAGAAATTAAAACCTAATTGGCAAAATTGATTGATTGAGAATAATTAAGAAGGAAAGGAGAAGTGAAATACCGAGTTTGTCAACGCAGTCGTCATGGGCCATGCAACAAGCATCAAGATCATCGCATGGTTTCTCGCCGGCGCAGCCAAAATACCCCACCCCGCAATATTTACCGTATCTGATTCCAATCGCTGAATTTCGAATGATAAAATTTATCAGTATCAACCAAATTAACGATTACGATGGCATTAACTCAACGGAATGGAATGGAATCTTACTGTCGCACTGCTCCACAATGCATGTGGTGCTGCAGTTCGCCTGAGCGGAGCAGTGGGCGGCGGCGGCGAGGAGCAGACAGAGGAGGATTCCGGATGCGGCGGTGGCGCGTGACATTTCGTGGGAGCGAAATCGAAAGGTGCGAAATTGAAGAAAAGGGTCGTGGATGGTTGACGCTGAAGTCTCCTCCCCCCACGCTTGATCTGTATTTGGGTATTTACAGGCACAAGCAAACCTCGTATTTGAAGTCCTAAATAAAACTTATGTTTGTTGTGTTGTGTTGTTTTGTTCTGTAATGTTGTTTGGTTGCACTGCCAAAAATACCAAACCACCCTTCAGATTGTTACCAAGGCAGTGGGTATCCATTCTCTTTGTGATCTTTTGCAATTACCAATTGCAGCATGGTTATCTTTAGGTTTTGCTGTTTTTAGACTTATGACTGATGATGGTGGAAAAGGGAAGAAAATAATAACTTTCTTCTTTTCAACTAACATTACTGTATATTATGAAAATCCTTCTGGTATAGTTAAAAATGTCATAAACTATAATTAAGGATTGTGAAATTTGACAAGAACATGAGGAAATTCAATATAGATATAATGTGTAGTTTGATCTTGTTTAGTTTTCACAACAGAAACCAAATCATAGTATAACAAGCTTTTTTTAGTTTTTTTCAATGTTTGGTCTCATGGATTTTCCTTTTAGCGGTTATAAATGGTTTTGTTCGATTTTGAACACATTAGGATGGGAGAAGGTGAGGATTAGTTTGGGTAATTGTTCAATAAAATTTGAAGAGTGTAAAGAAGAAAAAGAGAGGTGTAAATAAGAAAAAGCCTGCTTCTTGTAGAAATCATAAAGGGCCCAATTAAGCATTATGCTGATCCGTTCCGTGAGAACAGAATAGGCCTTAAAGTAACAAGTTCACATGCTTCATAATTTAGCTATAGATCATATCATATCTTTTTCGAAGGAACATATCAATATTATAACATGTTTGACTCATTTCTTTTGTAAAATTGAGATTTTTTCTTCTTCATAAATTAACACTTACTTTTTCTTTTTCATGAACATAATCCACTAGTGTTCTAATATTTCCTCTCAGATTAAAGATGGTTAAAATCAAACAGATAAAGAAAATCGAAATCAATTACTTTTTTAATATATTTTAACATTTGATTCGAATTTCAATTTAAAAGCTAAAAGTGAACCACATACTTTTGTTTATTGTATTAAATATAATATTATATATATTTTAAGTTAATTAACAGCTATAAAATATGCTTTGGTGCGACTTTAAAAGTTGTTTTATTACTTAACTATATCATACTTACAATATATTTATATTAATTAACCCAGGATAATAGATTCGTGAAATTATATAAATCAATTACTAATGAAAGAAATTTAAAATTATTAATACACAACCATTATACAAAAAATTATAGTAAGTTTATTTAACAAAAAACGGTAAAATTTATACAAACAAAATTATATTACATTAGTTTGGTTTATTTAAAAATTTATATTAAACTAAAAAAATGAAATGTATTTAATTTTCTTCCAAATGGAGTCCTTTAATTTCCTCACTCAAACGGGGACGCTATCATCTGCATATTGCACTACGTGTCTAATACATACATAACAACGTCTTTTAAATGCATACATTTTAATTACATGTTAAAAACGTACACGTACCATAATTTGTTCTTATTAGAGACATTTATCAATTTAAACTAAAATTGTTATCATTCTATAACGAGCACGTTGACTTTTCCATGGGAATTGAATGCTGAAATAAATCAATTTTTTGCTTTGTCTAGAAATAGTCAACATGAACAATAAATTTGCTTTTGGAATATCCGTAATGGCGAAGCAAAAGCATAGAAAATAAAAATTAAAGATTCCCACAACCACCTTAATATATATACTTTTTTTGCGTGGGTCGTCTTAATACATGATAATAACACGCGTATTTGTTAATTAGAGTCGTTCATAATTAAATCATCTAATAAAGTTTACATTTGGCCTGCCCATACGTATTATTATCTATCTCTTTCTCATTCTTAACATTTTGTGTAAACACTTTTTTATCTTTAAAATATTAGTTTGACTTTACTTTCATACATTAAAATACTTTTTCAATCATTTAACATAATTTTGAAACCATTTTCACAAATCATGAGATTAGAGAAACAAATTGAAGTTCTTTAAATTGTTTTCCTAATAGAATTTTATATGTTTGTGAGATTTTTCTTTCATGTATTCTATAAAAAATTGTAAAATTTCGTTTTTCAATTTGAATTTCGTAAAATTCCATAAAATATTTATGAAAAATAATATCAATGTCGGTTTCTATTATTTAGTTGGTGTTGGTTTTTTTATTCATTAGAATAAAAGGTGATGTTATTTACAAGTCAAACCTAAATCGGTCATAAAAATTTCAAATCTTTAAAAAGAGAATAACATTTTGAGAACTTTACGTAAAGGTTGGTTAAATTAAATTTATTTAACTTTCGAAAAAAAAAAAAAAACTTAATCGTTGAAAAATGAAAATCAAAAAATTGATATACCATCTTGGGTCTCTGTACTATACTGTCATTCTGAAATACTGTGATCCTTGTTGTTGACTTTGTGCATTTGGCGATTATTTGATCAAAGTTAGGAGTTGAAACTTGGTGTCCAAGTGTGTGTTTGTTTAAAAGTTCACACATTAATATTCAAAGCACTAAGACGTGAAATTTGACGTTGATTAGAGTTTTGAAAACAAAACCAATTTAAATCACCTTATTGCTTTGCATGTATGTTGCAAACTCTTAATTTTGGTGTTCTAGGTGTTTGTAGTTTTAGTCACAGTAATTTTTATAACAATTATTTTAGTCACAATAATGAATTTGATGTCTTTTATAATACTTATTTCAAAAGTTTTACATTAATATTATTTTTCACATGTTTGGTGTGGTACAGTTTGAAACAAAAAGTATAAGATTGGTGTAAGTTCTAAAAGTAGTGGGTACATTGAGATAAGTCAAATTCAGAGTGTATGAAAGTTTGAATAAAATGGTATTCAGCATTTACAAGTTACGTGTTTTTAATATGTGTCGTACACTATGCACAGAAATGTAGGGCACTGTGTCCAGTTTCCACATTCATACATCACATTCATACATCTCCATATGCCCTTACATGCATGATCCGAGGAGAAGTTTCTCATACTGAAGGTGGTGTGTGCATGATCATGATTCCAGCCATGCACGCATACACGCACCAATGAGAGTACCATAAATGCTTGATCATTCCAATATCATGCATGCTCCACGTCCACTTTCAATGGCTGCACGTGAAGAATCTGATGCGTAATACTTTGTCCATGGTCAAGGATTGTAATTAACCAAGTCCTATGTATGGCATACGATTAGGTGAGTAAGACTTCCTATCTACCACCCTCTTCAAATTTAGACAAAAAGCCATGCACAACTTTTGTACCTAAGTCAAAGGCCAGCATAAGATATAAACATATATCATATACGAAAAAAATTAAATTTTTTTACTTTAGTTATATATTTTGTTATATTAGGTGAATAATATACCAAACTAAACTATGTTAGCATTAAAATTCATAATACACAATGTTCCTTTCAATGAGAAGCGAAAAAAAAAAGTGTTAAAAATCTCAAATTGAGAGAATGTGGAGTATAGGGTGACCTTAATGTATGTTGTAGACATATATATGAGTTATATATTAAAAAAATAGAATAACAAGTATATCTAGAATTTTGTTTAAAAGCTCCTAAGTTATACTTAGAGTAGTGACTAACTTTTCTCTTCAAAACGAGGTAAGTTGAGGTGTATAAGGAAGAAGGATAAGATGGAAAAGAGAAAAAAATAAAGAGAGAAAGACATACGTACAATGGAAAGGAGAAAGAAAAGAGATAGAAACAGCAGAAATAAAAACAAAAGTGAATAAATATTTATAATTATTCTTACACTCATGCCATCAAATTTTCATATTTTAAACCGTTTGGTTGTTTTGATTTTTAAACATAATTTCAAAATCAAATTATTAGAGAATGAAGACATGGAATTTTAGGTAATAAAAAAAAATATCAGAAGAATTTACTTATAGCAATTAAAAAAAGAACGCATATGCGTAATTAGATACCAAAAATGGTGAACTAGTCATAGGTAGAGTGACTGCAAAGCATGCAATTAATTGTCATTTGGCAAAGAACATCAAATTGACTGGCACTCCTTTTCTCTTTTTGAATTGTTTGTTTTGGTCAAATTTTGTTCAGTGACATTTTGGTTGACTTTCATGAAAGAATTAAAAAGTGTATTTAATTAGTAGGCAGAACTGCGTCTATTAAACCAAGCTTATATAATTAAGATCTAATTATTGAAAACTACAAATATAGATCTTTAAATAAAAGAAAGTCAAACCACTGTTTCTGCTAGCAAGTGGTGTGTCAATCTAGAAAGGCTGAATGGATTATATTCCCTGTTCAGTCAAACCAAGTGATGGTCAAGGTCTTAGTTAATACTAATGATGGCGTCTTAATTATGCTTAACAAATATTAGTGGACACTAATTAGGTGAGCTGGAAGGCATGAATTAAACTATAAAGGAAATTAACTTAGCGTGGGCTCGAAGTTGGGTGGTGAAGCTACATATTAATATAATGGAACCAACTTACTAGTCAATATCTACCCTTGACGTACGTCTGATCTCAATCACACGTTGTATCACGTGGTGGACCATTCCATGTTTTATGACCTTACAACCCAAGACACTTAAAACTAAACCAAACTATAATCTTATATAATTTGTGTCTTAATCAGGTCAAATATCCACATAAGGATGACAAGATCATGATAATAAGTATCCAGCATGAACCATAAGTTAAGTGAGTTTTCTTTTTTCTTATTGGTTCTACCAACTTGTCACGGGCTAAAGCTGCTAGCTGTTAATTATATGTTCTTCAAACTCCCACCTCAGACTGAGTGATATTATAAGAGAAACTCAAATGATTAGTAATTTAATGACAAAGATTTGCTCCATAATTATTGGTAATTTACTTTAATGATGCTGATAAAATATAGGGTATTTGTAAGGAACTTGCTCAAGTAATTAAAGCAAGCAAACAAGGATTGATACACTTCAGTTGAATGGTATCAGCTTTACAGCATTTGCTTTGCTGAGATCGTGACTTTCGGGTTATCTACCTTTCCCGAATAAAGAATTTATCAAAATGGCCATTATAAACCATTTGAAAAAAAGGGAAAAAAATTGTAATGGAGATGAGACAATAAATAAACTGATTAGGAGGAGATTAAAGTAAATATATTTAGACGCTTTGTGTTCTTATTCGTTCCATGAAGTGACGTATTCTTTGCAATGCAATTTCCAGCGTTTGTTCACTCATATTTGCGAAGCACACCCTGAACCAACCTGGTTCTGAACAATGGCAAGAAGACCCTGGAGAGATATTGAGCTTCACTTCATGCAGAATAGCATTCCACAGCTCCAATTCACCTTCCCTTGTTGGCTTCTCCAAAAGTGGACTTAGATTCATCCAGCAAAACAGCCCTGCGTTCCCCTTCAAGCACTCAACCCCCGCACTTCTCAACCCTTCAATGATCATGTCGTACCTCTTCCTCAGCCTCTCTCTGTTGGTTTTAATGTAGTTCTCCGTGAAGTCCTTGTCTGACAACATTGAAGCCAACAAGTGCTGTGTCTGAGAAGATATTAAGGTGAAGCTGGACATTCTTCTCGCTGTGGTCACAACCTTGTCGTTGTACGAGTAAATGGTGCCAACTCTGAAACCGGGAAGGCCAAGGTCTTTGGAGAGGCTATAAACAATGTGAACTCTCTCTGCGTTTTTGTATTGGCGACCCTCTAGGATTTCTGCCACGCTTGTGAACTCAGAGGAAGAGAATACCGAGCCCGAGTAGATTTCATCTGACACGAGATGGATGTTCTTGCGAGTCACGAAGTCAAGAATCTCCTCAAGAACTGTACGTGGGATTGTTACTCCTAAGGGGTTTGAAGGGTTCGTGATTAGCACTCCCCTCACTTTGTAGTTCATGGCTTCTGCATCTTTGTATGCAGCCTCTAAGGCTTCATGAGTAATCTGGAAATTGTTTGAGCTGTCACAGTGGATTGGAACTATATTCACCCCAGTTCTCCACCTTAAATCTCTATCAAATCTGTAAAAAAAAAATCCAAATTGTTAGTTTACTGATCATATATATATATATAGTTTATAATTTTATTAATTTTACCAATAATGATATATTCATTGTGTTTGTATCCGTAACATATATAATGTACATAAAAAGCAATGAATCATGTGCATCAGATACGACATGCATCTCAGGCTATAAGTATTAAATAAAGTGATTTATAAGAAGTTGTTCTTACCCCGGATAGTATGGGGTTGGAATGAGTAAAGCATCTCCTGGGTTTGCGAGGATGAAGGTTAAGAGTTCGTTGGCTGCAGTTGCACCTGCAGTGAGGACTACTCTTTGAGGGTCAAATTTTGCTCTACCACCTCTCACTTGTCCCATGAAGCTTGCCATTGCTGATCTGAATGTTTGAAGGCCATGATAGTCTTGAAACAAAGCATTCTCTCTGAAGCCAGGAGCTCCTTTTCCCCATATGGAAGCCTCTGAGTGTTCTTCCAAGTACTTCTCAAGCAAATCAAATGAAACCTGCAGCACAATAAATTGAAAGGATCAATAAGTTATTCCTAGAGTGGAATTTTTCTTGTGTTGACTACTAATATATGTATATGTATATATACATGCACACTCACTTGATTTTCTGCCAACCCCATTTGTATAACTCCTGAGGGATTGGTTAATTCATCGTAGGGGTTCTCATCATAGGCTTTCCAACCAGCAAAATAAGGGGAATCTTCGCCGTGAGTTTCAGAAACTGCAACATTTGAAAGCTCTACACAAGTCTGCTCCATCTCAATACCCATAGCTAGCTTCCTTGCAAGAGAGTTGAAAACTCAATTACAGAAAGCAGAAAGCTACTGTGAGTAAGAGAGAGAGAGAAAGAGAGATGAGATAACTAGAAGAGAGCGTTGAATGAAGCGTTTGTGTAAAGCTCTTCTATATATAGGCTTTGAAAAAATTAAGACAGAAAAAGATTAATGCCTTCTACTTCAAGTTGGCAAGAAAAATATAAATTATTGATTCTCAATAGTAAGCAAATCGGAGCTTTACCTTTTAGACTTTTACAAAAATACTTAATCTGTTGCGACTTGTGACAACTGTTACGGATCCACACAGAAAATATATGGTGGTTGTTTGGAGGGGGATTTTTTGCCATTATAGTTCCCCTTTGCTTGGTTTAATGGAGCAGATAGATTATAATATTTGTTGTTTTTGGGTGAGTTATTCAATATGGTTTCATCATATTTAATTATTGTAAAGTGGTTGAGCACAATTTCTACTATTCTCAACCTATGACTAATCAAATCCCCTCTTGCCAAACAAACTCCAAAAATTCCTTTCCAGAAACCAAATCATGCATTAAGATCTCAAAAAGGTTTTTAACGAAATAGAATTTGGGGAGTTCTGGGAGTAGTTATGTTTTGATGACCTGACAAAGATACCAAGTAGCCCAAAAGGTCGATTAAGATTCTGATTTGCAAGTAGCTGGGACAAAGAAGAAGCTCCTGTGTGATCTTCTGACCCCACATTGCATCAATAACAAACAACAGAATTTAATGACTTACAAAGTTTAAAGTAGACGTGTTCCTGTATGTGACTTTCTTTCCATTGAAAGGTTTAACGTTTAAGTGCATATTAGGATTAACTTAATCATGTAATCAACACCCTGCTTAGAGTTATGTCATTCTTAAGCTGCATTGACCATTTAGGTATCTTTTATGATCAAAACAACATTTCATTAAATTTGCAATAATTTCCTTAAACCCTTTTTCATTTTCGTTTATTATATGTCATCTGGCTGGAGAAAGATGAGAGTGAAAGAAACTAAAAAGCAATTTATAGAGAGGAAAAAGAGTGACAGAATACGATTTTTCTTTATTTATAATCATAACTGATAGCAGGTGCAGATTATTATCTTATAATTAGTCATTTAGCTTTCATTTCTTAATTGAATTTATATGCATCTATCACCAAATAAAGGAGTGGAGAAATGATATCTCATGCAAAAGTTAATACGAATAAACAACAAATTGTACAAAAGTGAATAAACAACAAAAGGAAAAAAAACAATAAATCAGACAAAAGGTTAAGGATTTAAACACTTGGTATCTGAGGCGTACGTGTGCGTCCGTATCTCTAAATTGCTGTCTTTATTTCTTTTGATGGAAATATCCATATTTCATGATGTGATGAAACAGTCTTGGAACCTAAAGCATATATTATTATGTTTCTTTTGATATTAATGATGTAATGGAACATTATATAAAATTTAAATTAATCTCTTAAGTGCTATTGATTACGTACTAACATTAGCAATAGTTTCCGCATAAAATCCAATCATTAATTGTTACCTGATCATGGTAAATTTAATCATTTTTATAATAATAATTAAATAATAATTTTTTTATTAATTGACAGTGTATTACATATAATACATAAGTATTCTCGCTTAATTTATATATATATATATATATATATATATATATATATATATATTATCAATATAAAACATTTTTACATAAATGTTTGGAAAGAATTTATCTTTGGTCGCATCGTATTAACGAAGAGGACTATTCGAATATAGGAAAAACTTATATAAAATGCCTACATAAATTAAATTCTTAATATATTTTGAAGTATTGATTCTGAAATATATTTGTGTGTTTATATTTTAATTAAATCTGAAATTAATTATTACTTATAATGACATTAATTGTTGTCTTCGATAATAACTTTGTTAAACAGTAGATTTAAAGTAATTTTTAATTGTTCGATATTATAAAAATATTTATATACATCATGAAAATTAAACTCTGAAATCTTGTATAGATCTTGGAAGGGTCTTCTCTTAATTGCAGAAGATTAGTACTAACCAGAACAAGTACCAAGTTTTGGAAAACGTGCCGACTTATTTATGCATGTATATGTCCACTAAAATAAGCTGTGAATCCAATAATGCTAATGATTGAAATGCCAAATAAAAAACACGGAAAGCACACATAATTGTAATTAGCTTGAATCTAAGAGTCATTATTGAACCTAAAACCTTAATTAGGAACTAGGTACACGAACACCAACCACCTATAGAGCATATATACAGATATCTGTGAGTTAGATATGATGGTATTAGATAATATTAATTTAGAGAAGTAATAGTATGCATGCGTAAGAGAGTTTAGGAGTTGGGAGTTTAGGATATAGTTGTGGAGATTGTGTTGTTGTGGATTTGAACTGATATAGTATATAGAAATGAAGTGAAGAAGAAGAAGAAGATTATGAATAGAATGATGAATATGAGGGATGCATGTGGAGAAGAAGATGAGGTCTAGATCTGCAGTTAATATGGTGAATCTTAAAGCATAATAGAGAACGTGAAATATGACGACTGTGCGGCGACTTCGGCCTCTAGGGTTGCGACAAGTATCAAACAGAGGTCTAAGCAGATATGGATTTTCATTTTTTTATATTAATGGAGACGTAGTTGTGGACTTCTTACTACCTACACACCCTTTTCTACCCTCTTAAATTCCAACATGATTGGCTGGAAAGCATCCAAATTGATCTCTTTCTTCCATAAAAATAATCTTCATGCTCCATCACTCTTTGCTCTTTGCTCTTCCAAAAATCTGTAGATGACAAAACCATTATCTCTCTACCTAGCTACACCACAAAGAATAAGAGCTACCTATATACCTACACACTCATATAAAACTGCATGGTAGGTCAATTTTCATATACTTAAAGTGCAGTATTAAATCATTTTAGATTGACATGAGATTACGAGCATTATAAGAGTGGTTAGTTTTAATTAAATTTCTTTTATTTTCATAACAACTAATATTTTCGCATGATATTTTTTCTCTCTATAAAGTGAGATAATAGAGTCAAACCCAAGTAAGTTAGGCTTATTCTTGCACCTTTAATAACTTTGTATAATGTAATTGTTAAGTTATAATTACTTATATTATTGGCATCAAGTTGTATAAATGGATAATATTGAGAAGATAATGAATAACTTAGATTATATACATTTTAAAAGTATAAATTATGTTGTTTGGTGAAAATCAAATATAATTTTGAACTAATTAATATTTATTAAATAGAGTATGAATTGTTCAAGTGAAATTAAATTATTTTTTTTAAAGTAAATTTTAGGTCTAAGTTTTGTAGATGTAAAACTTATTAGAGTGTTTATTTTATAGTAAATGACTGGTTAGAGTTGGGTTTTATCTAATAAAAAAGTAGGCATTAACAAAATTATAATATTCCACCCTCATTCCGTAATATTATAATTAAGTTATGTATAAAAAAAATTGTATGAAAAATGTTATATATTTTATTTATAAAAAAAATGAATAAAATAAAATATTTGAAGTATGTTTCGACTCTTATATAAAAAGATTATTTGAGGTCGTACAGTCATTCTTTCCCTACAAGTGGCACATAGATTCCAAAACCATAAATACATTATTTTCCTCTCACGTTAAGTAGGCTTAAGGGTGCCTACACTGGGCCACTCAGTTGAATATTTGTATCCCTCCAAAAGAGTGCATATTACATAAAACATATGTATTACAACAAATTAGAAATTACAAACAAAGAAATGATTCCATAATTCCATAATTCTCTTGAAATCTTATATAAAACAAGTGATTTAACACTTTAATCCTCTAACACGCATATTGGACATAATTATTTTTTAACAAAATCTCTTTAGTGAGTAATTTATCTTTTGTAACTAGTTTATCTATCATGATTGTTGATGCAAAGTATCAAGTTAATGGAATCTTTCTTGTTAGTAGAATCTTGCAAAATTTTATACGATGAGCTCACGGAATATATGTTAATTTCAGCATCTTTCATCTTTTCATTTTAATTTGTCCATCTTATGGTTGTTAAGGGGTTTTCCGGCAATTTGATTCCACGTTATAAAAAATGTTATATATATAAGAATTTCTAGTTCTTCTTCTCAAGCTTAGATACGCATATATTTTTTTTGGTGAAAAAAGGTCTCACAAATATGTAAGTTTTCTGCTTTATATTTTAAATGAGTTTTATTACTTTGTTTGCAGACCAAAAGTTGCGTTTCCATTGGGGCTAATTGAGTGTGAACTATATATTGACTAAAATCAATTTGCGATGGTGTGTTAGGTGGAACAAAAGCAGTCACATACATATTTTCATATATTTTATAGTGTATGTACAGGGAAAGAACCTCTGAATTGCCAAGAAAATGTCACTATTGGAGTCCAACGGAGCATGAAGCAGCCATGAAATTATAATCTGCATAGTTGTGAAAATGACTGCCGCTCCATTGTTGTGAAACTACGAGGAAGCTTACATTGACAATGAGAGAAAAATGAGACTTACAGAGAAAAATGAAACAAAAATTGTTTTATAAACTTCAAAGTCATGGAGAATCTAGTAATTCGGGGATGTGCTTTTAAATAATGATTAACAGTTAATTAAAGTGTCTCCACTCATGCATCTTTTAAAAACATAAACACTTTTCATACTTCATATATAAGAGAATCTAGTACTAACATAATGTAATTTAAATTAATTCACCTTATAGTTGTTTTGTCCTTGAACACTAATTACCTTTGAATTAGGGTTAATCATGACTCTGTGCTATTGGAGAAAAAGTTAATATTCAAAGCCCGTGAAACACGTATTGACAATGTTAAACTAGAAAAGAGGGTAAACTTCGTGGTTGAAAAAAAGAAGATAAATGGAATTTGTGATAGTGTTGTATCCCTATTAGAGGGGCATGAATCTTCTGAGAAGATATATGAGCAATGGTGAGAGGCCATGTGGGATTTTATTTTTTGTGGTGATGTAGGATTATGAGAAGAGAAACAAGCATAGAATATTAAGTAGGTCGGATTAGAGTAGGCATATTAATATTGGAAGATTCTGTTTTCTCCCTCATCCTCCTACCTTTCCCTTTTTCTTCCTTTTTATTTGCTTGCAATATTCCATAAATATATCTTGGAAGTGTCGTAGTCGCACTTTTATATGCATAAATAAATATGCTTAATTTACGTGCATGACTCGTTCCTATCGTGTTCGTACACACGTTTTTGTTAACAATTACAAATCAGAAATGCTCTTCACAAAGTCCAAGTAGGCTTTTCCAATCTGCACAAACATGCCAGCCAATTGTCTCTGACTATGCATGCAATAATTCTCTCTAGGTTTATTGCAGGATCCATGCTTAGACTCACACAAACACCCCAAAAACACGCACACAAAGTGACAAAGTTCCTTGTTATTGTCTTAATGCTCTTCTGATTGAAAAGCCAAAAAACGTGGCACAACACTGTCCACATGCTATACCTCTTTCAGGCTTCATAATACATGTTTTAAGCTAGGTTTTTAAGGCCACTGCACTAAAATCATCAACATCAAACTTGATAGGTTAGTATAGTGATTACATATATAATTGTGGTCATGCGTTACTGAGAATATTGATGTGACAGATTTACAAATGTAAAAAAACTCATCAAACAAATTTACCATAATAGAATAAGATTAGTTTCTAACCCAATTAATATGGAAAATTTGTGATGAAATTTTAGAAGAATGATCAACTTGGCTTCTCTTTCTAACCCCACTTGCCTTTGTATTCGGATCTTCATAAGTATGTGTCTGTTTATTAATTTTTTATGTTGCTATAGCCTCCAAGAATTGCCTTTTTGTGTGGAAATTTCTAGGTCTCAATCATGTATATCAATCCTTTTGTTGAGCCACTCCCGGCAAATAATTGCAGAAATATGGTGTAACTTTATCCCTACTATACTGATAACGGGATCTGTGACCAACACACATGTAGGATAGATTAAAAAAGGTTTATTGCATATTCCCTATGTTGCATGTGTGAACCTGAAAACTCCACAAAGGCTGTGATGGACATAATCAGTTGTTTTGTCCACCAATATCTGAAAACACATATGATAAAATCTGCAACCTTTTTTCTCTCATTATAGTTTGGAGCTTCTTATTTTTGTTTTCAACTCTTTCTTTCTATTGGTTTGTTTTCATGTTATGTGTTCCTCTTCCCCTTTTAAAATAACCTTAGTACAGCTCCATGCCAACCAGGCAATCTCATCACAAATTCAGCAATTAGTGCTGCTCAGTCATATGTAGTTCTACATTGGAACTCATCAAAACTTTTAGCTACTTTTATTACCATCATGTTATAGTAGTATGGTGTGCACAGATTATGCTTCTTGAAATTGAAGGTTGAAGTCCACTTGCAGTGCAGTGATTGAGATATCTGAATATTAAACAAGTCAAATGTAATTATATACATTGAATAATGATATACCAACACAACACTTATAGAGTATATACACCTAAATGGTATTTTTTTTATCTCATTTTTACTTGTCACAGCTACAATTCTTCTTTCTTTCTAGTTGTATATTTCAGTCTTCATGAATCATTGTTCATTATTTGAGGCCTCACTGATGAAGTGCATGCAGCACGCCCCTTTATTATATTACTTATAAATTCATTTTAATTGGGGTTTTGTTATAGCAAGTAGAATTGTCAGTTCTATATTCCTGCTGTAAGTGTTCTTCAATTTCGAGGAGGTGAATATATATGAAGTAACTTCAGAAAGAGAAAAAGGGAAGGTTCTAATACAGTAGCCAAACCAGGAAGATATTGAAGAACAATTTTATTATAGTGTTTAATTTGAAAATATCTAGTTTTAATTTCTAAATATTAAATTTGAAAACTAAAAAAAAAAACCTAAAAACTTATTGCTTCTTCGAAATCATCGGTATTTGGGTATTAATTTTTATTTTTTTTAATTTGAGAACTAAAATTCAGTTTTTTTTTTTTTTAAAAAAAAAAAGTTGAAGGTCGAAGCCAGTTTACAATTAAACCATAAATATATATAACAACGAAAATATTCATTTACATAGAATATATACAATGTTAATTATAATTATAATTATAATTATATATCTCCCAAAATACAATAAACTAATTTTTTGAAGATTCAATATTACAGTTATTGATAAACACATGTTGCCAAAAAAATAATTAATTTATAATAAAAATCAATATTTAAGTTAACTCTATTATTTTTTAGAAAGATCTTATTAGTTATGCACTAAAAAAAAATTTAAATTGAATAAAACAGATAATTCAACATATGATAATAAAAACAAAAAAATATTTTTAAATTTATAACAGTCACACAATAATTAAATTTTGACAAGTATATATATATATATATATATATATATATATATGATGAAATTCGATATCTGTTTTAATTTTCCAAATCACAATAAAGTGTTTATTTATATAAATATTTATTCCAAATCACATTGAGGTATCACAATTCACAATCCATCCTTAAAAACTCTCAAGATAACGACTAGAGCAACAAGAAGGCACAAAGAAGTGTGAAAGAAAAGAGAAAAAAATTGTTAATTTATATCAAAATTTAGATTATCAATTAATCATTGATATAATATTGTGCTAAACTTAGCATATAAAAATTTTAATAAATATTTTTTTCAAATAATTCATATTAGTATAACTTATGATATAAAAAGGACTAATAAAACATTGTAAATGTAAATTTTATATTGTTCTTAAATTATAACAGCTGATAAAAAGAAAAATAAATGATATTCAATTTTTTAAATATAAGTGAATATAATTATCTTTATGATTAAAAGTATGAAAAATAAATAGAATAGTTTGTAAAAAATAAAAGTATATCATCATTTTCAGAATAATAAAAACAAAATATTTCATAGAAAATAAATAAAACTTAAATACAATTATTTGATTTCAAAACGAAAAAAATCCTAATATATATATAATTCTAAAAAATAAATGGAACAAGGTTTCCACCATAGTTCTCTCTCTGTTAATGTATTCTTACAAATTTTTACATTCTAATAGCAAATTGGACAGGCCAGCCCACTTATAGACCAAGCAAGTCTTTTTTTATAAGTTCTTAATAATTGAGAAAAAAAAAATTGAATATTTTATATTATTAACTAGCTAAACACGTGTATGCCTTGGAGTTTAGTTATAATACTAATGTAATTTTTTAATATATTTATTCGTTATTTAATTTTATAAAAGTATATGTTAGCATATATACATATACGTATACATAACTATATACATGATAACTTAAAAATATATGCATAATTTTTACAGGAGATATTAATAACAGAAAATATTTTAAATTGAATTTTATAATTATTCTCTTGTGAGAAAATTGCACTGTAAAGAAAGGAGATCAATAATAAGGCTAAATATATACATACATACATATACATTATAATTAATCATATTGTGTATTATTATATTAATAAATTCATTATATATAATTATGGTATGACTTTTCATTTTAATATCTGTAATATCTATTTGACTAAAAAGTATATAATTATTTTATCAATATGAATGTTTAAATTATGAAAACCATATGGTTGGTTATCCTAACAAATATAATAATGTATAACAAAATAAAAATAGAAAAAACCAATTCATTCAAGTGTTTTGTTTTATATTAGATAATACATTATATACTTTTATAATTTCAGTAAAATATTGAAATAAACAACAAATATTTTTTTTTAGATATTGAATAATTTTATCTTCAGTGTATTTTTAAAGACGTAAAGCATATAAAATCAAACTAGTAAACACAACATTTAATGTAACAAAAATCACCTACAAATATTGTTTACATATTATTTTTTTTAAGAGAAGTGGTATATAGAACTTCAAATAAATTAATTTATATAGTATCTAAACTTTGTTGATGTTTTTTTACCATAATCTTTATATCATTTTAAAGATTTAGCATAATAAGTTTATCTTCGGTAGGAAAAATAATTTGGTAGGGTTTGATTTAGTATTTATTCACACAAAAAGCCTATACAAATTGTTGACAATCAACTTACTTTAAATCGATTAGATAAGGAAATCAAAGTGAAACTTTTTTATTTTATTATGGATACAAAATTCAATTGATTTTTCTAGTAGAATAAAAGCAATTTATTTTATACAACTGCTTATGGCACCCCTATATGTGATTTCCACCGTGCATTTGGAATGGGCCTAAACCTGCCATACATAATAATGGCCCTGTGGTGATGACTATAGTTATTTTTCAAATGACTTATTATTTTTGGCAGTTTTTGTTAATTTTTAAAATTCCATGTCTTAATTTTCTAAAAATTGTTTTTTGTTTACAATTTTTTAATAAATTATATTTTTATTTCATCTCTCTTAAAATCTATATTTTTTAAGAAGTATAGTGATTAAACTGTTTTAGAATTTTCTAACATAAATTTTTCTAATTAAAATATTAAACTTTATTGAAAAAAAAACTCAAAAACTATTATCCTAAATTCTAAATCCTAATTTTTATATAAACATTTAAAAAAAAAAACTTTACATTTTTAGATATATAAAAGTTCGTAGAGAGTATTATGATTAAGTCAGTACAACTACACAACATGTAAAAATAGTGAAAAAAAAAACAAAGTACAAATAATCAAAAGTTTATAATGATTTAAAGAAGCTATATTTTCAAAATTATAAAAGTAAATAAAAAAAAACTCCTGAACAAAAGTTAGAAAGAGATCGAAATATAAAAATGTTCAATCTTCAATCTATTAAAAGAGAGTTCCAGAACGTAAAAAGTAACATAAATAATTAACTAATTTCTCTTTATTTAAAATAATTAAATAATTATCAAATAAAAATTTCAATATTATTTTTTATGAAATTATATATATGTTTTAAATTATATTATTTTCATATTTTTAATTAATTATTCATAAAAATAATATAATTATATATTTATAAATTTATATTATTTTAATATAACAAAAATTAAATATACATGTACTGCTAATGTGTTCTCAGTAATTGTAATTTATATAAGACACATTAAATAAAATATATAACATTATATAATTATATTTGTAAATTTTCAGGTACTGATCAAAATATATTATCATTTTTTTTCAGAATTATTATTATCATTCCTCAACCCAATAACACTGTAAAAAAAAATCTCTCACAGCTATAAAATGAAAAGATAAAACAAAAGAAGCAAAGAGAGAAAGAAAACAGTGTCACTGCTAAACCTTAAACCCTAATTTTCAATCAGACTAAAGATAGAGAAGCTGATGGGTCGGCGAAAGAGCAACAATAATCAGTGTTCCTCAAGCAAAGAAGACGACACCATGAATAACCACCTTCGCTTCGAGGATGCTGAGGAGGCTGTCGAAGAGAGTTCCAACCTTGACCAATCCATGTGTGACATCGATGATGAATGCGGTGACAAGACCAGTGCTGACTATTATTTTGATTCCTACTCTCATTTTGGTATATTCCCAATTCCAAATACTCAAAAAGTTTTTACCTTTTCATCTGAGTATCTTTCATTGAACACACTAATAACTCAAGCTTTTACTATAGCAGTTTTGTTTGTTTCATTCTCGTATTAAATAGTTCATTTTTCTTTTGTCTGTGTTTGTGGTTGCAGGAATTCATGAAGTAAGTATGCTCAACTGGGATGCTGCATGGTGTATAAATGAAGTTTAAATTTTTTGTTTTTTAGTTGATTTTAGGTTTAGAGAACTAGTTCTATTATCAATAGCAAGAAAAAGAAAAACTTCAAATATTCATTCATTTTTTATACTTCATATAAAGGTATACTTTAACCTGTTTTCACTCTGCAGGAAATGTTGAAGGACACTGTAAGAACTAAGACATATCAGAATGTTATTTACCAGAATAAGTTTCTATTCAAGAATAAAGTAGTTCTTGATGTTGGAGCTGGGACTGGGATTTTATCACTATTTTGTGCCAAAGCAGGGGCAGAACATGTCTATGCGGTTATGTATCTAACTTTATTTTTATCCAAAAGTGTTTTTAATCTTGAAAATATTTGAGATTGTATCTAACTTTATGCATTCCAGATTGTATTTTATTGATTTTTTTTTTCTTTGAATCTGTGAAACTCAGGTTGAGTGCTCCCATATGGCTGACACGGCAAAGGAGATTGTTGAAACTAATGGTTTCTCTAATGGTGATGCCATTTATATGTTGCATCTAACACATTTTCAGCATATGTTGATTAGTTGTAAAACTATTCACTTTAATTAACATAATGCTGCTTTGTTTCTACAGTTGTTACTGTTCTGAAGGGGAAGATTGAAGAAATTGAGCTTCCAGTTGCTAAAGTTGATATAATAATTTCAGAGTGGATGGGATATTTCTTGTTGTTTGAGAATATGTTAAATTCTGTGCTCTATGCACGTGACAAATGGCTTGTAAGTTGTGTTTTCCTTGCTCTTGTTTGGTAATAGCTTGTTATCCTTGCTATGCATGAACTGTGCGGTCAAGGGCTTGAGAGTTTCTCTCTTCCTCTTTTTTGCCAGGCGGAAGATGGAGTTGTGCTACCAGATAGAGCATCCCTCCATCTCACTGCCATTGAAGATGCAGACTACAAAGAAGATAAAATTGAGTGTTAGTTGATAATTTTATCGTATATTATTTTTTGCTTGTTATTAAAAGAATTGAAGTCAACTGCTTCTATGGATGGTGTTGGCAATGCTTAAAATTTCTAACTTTACAGGACAAAAGAAAAAGCATTCAATTTATTGGTTGTATTTACATGTATTTCGTTTCATTTCCTATACAGTTTGGAACAATGTATATGGATTTAACATGAGCTGCATCAAGAAGCAAGCCATAATGGAACCTCTTGTTGACACAGTTGACCAGAATCAGATTGCTACAAATTGCCAACTACTCAAGGTGAGTTGGTAGTTACAGTTTGTCTGATGTTTTTTATAGGGAGCTTTTGTATGGAACATATGCAACTAATTGGTTCATCTTTGTTTAGACAATGGATATCTCAAAGATGGCTCCTGGAGATTGCTCATTCACAGCACCTTTTAAGCTTGTAGCTGAACGTGATGACTACATTCATGCCCTTGTTGCATATTTTGATGTGTCGTTTACAAAGTGTCATAAATTGATGGGCTTCTCTACAGGTTAATTCCTGTCTACTTCCGCAGTTCTCTTTATCTGAGTCTTTGCTTTTGTCCATCTTAATGGTGGGTTCATGTATAACTTAACCCTTCAAAAACTAAGATGATAATTGCATCACACGCAAAAACACACACATACATATAATTGCATCACACACACACACACACACACATATATATATATATATAATAATTCGCTCTTATTCCTAGCCAATGTTGGATTTCTAACACCTTTCATCATGCCAAAGAATGAATATTTTATGAGTACTCTGATAAATTCTAAATAATTCTAATACCATCTTAGTAAGTTAGTTTATGACTAACTGATATATTCACTTCTAAGCACTCATATCAGTCCAAGCAATGATTTCTAGGATGTAGTCTGCTAGTATCCTTTCCTCTTTTCTCATCTTGTAAGCACTTTATTAGCTGTCTGCAAAAGCCTTTGTTTGCATCTAATAATTTCTTGACTGCTTTTGCCATCTTAGCTTGAAAACTGATAAGATTTCTAAATCTTCTGGATACCCTGTTATAGCTTTCATTGCTGTGATACGGTGGGTGAAAAAGGCATTGTAGTTGTTACTAGAGACGTCCTTGAATAGGAGAAGGATGAAGTAACCAATATATATCATAATTTCTGACCTCTTACATTTCTTTGCCTTAAGACAAATCAACAAAGTATTCATCTAAAAGTTTCATCAAAGTTCAACATTTGTTCTGTGAATTAAACTGAATAGAGTTGACTTATCTTTTGAAACAATGCTGGATTTATTTTCTCCAAAAAATGGTTGCCGAAATTTGTGTGAAAATGTTCTTTTACAATTTGTTGTTTGCTAACAAATCAGAAAAAAAAATAGAATTGAGGAAAATTATGAATTAACTTCTAAAGATTTGTGATACAAAATTGCATTTAAAGTATTAAACAAAGTTGATAACCAAAACATAGCCTCCTGATTATTCTAACTAACTATTTTTCTAAGTCATAACATGATGTCTTTGTTGTATGTTAATTAGGGAAATCCATTTGAGTGTGGTTGTGTCAAGTTTGTTAAACTAGTAAGACAGTGTTTGGACCACTCACCTTTTTGAGCATTTATGCAGGACCAAAATCTCGAACTACACATTGGAAACAAACAGTCCTATATCTGGAAGATATCTTGACCATTTGTGAGGGGGAGGCAATTGTAGGGAGCATGACTGTTGCACCAAACAAAAAGAATCCCCGGGATGTTGATATAATGGTTAAGTACTCATTGAATGGAAAGCGATGCAATGTTTCAAGGGTTCAGTACTACAAGATGCGTTGAACCTGGTTTGGTTTATTGGTTGGCTCATGCAGTTTGTAAGATTTTGACATTTGCTGCTTCTATTTTAAACTATAGGTGTTAATGAATGTAACATGTTTGCCTTTTTATTTGAATTCTTTCTTAAATTTGAACATTGTGTTTCCATGAAATGATATAATTTGAAATCTATTTGTTGTTTACCATTTATTATGTTTCCCCCTCTTTCCTGAAGATTGACAAGTCATAAGCAAACATACGTGATTACTTGCAAATCACTAATTATGCGTGCCGTGACTGTTCAAAGGTTTAGAAACGTGTTCTTTGTTCATGTTATTTTCATAATATTAATGTTCTAATATGGTTATCAGGATGCATTTTTCTTTTCAAATCATGAGATTATCGCTCTTGTAAATAATTCAGAAAGTTGAATGTTATAAAATGTAGAAGAACTGAATAGAAATGACTACACATAATTTATTATTTAATGGTTATCTAAGAATATTGTTCGAAGAGGTGAATTCATGATTTATTGTCATATTTTTGTTAGAAGCTTGATTCGACTCAATCACATATTTACCCTTTCTAAGCAAATTACTGTCCATGTATAACATAATTACTTCCCATCAAGGGATTGTTTATGATGAATCCTTTTTCACTTATACTAATTTTAAGTATGAACTTTGAAGTTTCTAATTTGATAAACAAATACAAAGTATTGGCATAAAGATTATTTTTTGATAGGAGTACCTATAAGCGCACGTAAGTAACTAAAAAATCATTTTAATTAATGTTTTATTGACTTATATCTCGCATATTGTTTATCAATACATTTAATTCAACAGATATAAACTTTTGAACTTATAGGTAGCTTTTTGATTCCAAATAATTTATTTGATATTTTTGTTAAACATTACCATTGAGCACGCACTGAATTTCCAAAACTTGTCTAAAAATATCCTCTGAAAAGGTTAGCGAGTATACACCCTTCACATAGATCATCATCACACAACAAATGAGTCACCAAAACACATTAGATAGCACATCCTGGACTGCAAAACTAATGATTCCAAGTGGTGATGGTGAAGTTCTCATATGATTTCCTTCCAAATTGATGTCCATATCAGTAACCAAACGTGGTGATGTAATTTTGTTCCAATGGTCAGGGAATAGATATCAGCACTAAAGCTCTGTCTTCCCTCCCTTCTTTGAAGTGGTTCTCTTCTTTCCCCTCCACCACTGTCTTATATGATTAGAAACTTTGTTTGCATGTTTCTTCAGTGTCATGCTTGTGTCCTCAATTCCCTTTTTTATCACCTGTTTCCAGTCTTTCTTTCCACTTTCTTTTGCTCTCAAAACTTTCCCCTAAAACAGTTTACTCAAACCATCAGTTTCTAGCAAGAAATTTCAATCAATATGAATGAAAGGGACAACAAATACCAATTTTGATGGGAAGTTCGCTTCATCATCCTCGTCTTCGTCTTCATCATCACCATCTTCACCACCAAAATTCTTCATATTCATTAACTCATCCCTCGAGTACATTTTCATGCCTGGTGCTCCAGGCATGCCCTGAACCAGAACGAAATACAACGTGATCATAATGTACAACCAGTAACATAAAGCAAGCAAGAGTTTATTAAGCTTGTATTATTAGTGTAAAAGTTTTTATATTGATACCAATCAAAATCCTTAGCATAATTTTTCAGATAATTGTTATAGAAGTCAGAAAATTTCAACATACATGATCATTTAAGACAGCATGTCAAAGTAACGTACCTTTATACTGTCAGTGCATATATTTTTATTCTACAATATAAATATAAATATGATATATAAAACAAGGAAAGAAAGGGTAAAATACCTCCATAGATTTCAGCAGTTTTTCCATTTCAGCCTCCTTGGAAGACTTTGCAGCAAATGGTTCACCAGGTGCTCTGTCCTGCAACACAAATAGATATCTTCGTGATGAAAATAACAAGATTTTCCAAAAAGAACTCAAGTACATCATCAAACAACAATGCTAAGTGCATACAACTTTAGATAGCGTCATTGCAGAAACAACTTTCTACTTTCTTAAGAACTATATAATCCAAATAATGGAAAATTTAATCGATACAGTAATCACAGTCTAGAGTTTTATAAAAAAATAAAGAAACTAGCACTTCACCCTGATGTTCAGTGAAGACATTAACAAAAAAAATATTTCAAAACCAAAAAAGAAGATTATGTTTAACATCAATTTCCATGCATCAACAATTAGTTCACAAGCATAACCGTATTAATAGAAGCATCAATTTCAAACTATAGTTACCTTAGGGACAGGAGGTGGCTTGGTACTGCATGCTTTAGTAAGGTCTTTGCAGAGATAATTACGCAATGAATCAATATCGGGCTTGGAATTATATAAATATTCAGCAACATCAGTATCCGAATATCCTATAACCTGCAAGTTCCACATTACCAATTTAGTAATCACAAACATCTCAACATAAAGATTTACAGGATACCACCTTGAAATGTGGATATTTAAAAAACACGACAAATACAAACCAGTGCAGGAACTGCACTTCAGATGATGAACAGTACAACAACATCAACACACTAACATTTGATTGAGAAATAGATATTGAGTGAAACTTGTTCCTTTATTCAACACTCTCACATAAGCCAGTTTCAGAACCAGACGAGAATATGAGATTCACTGGTGACAAACAAAAGCACTGAGAAGGTGTAATTTGAATTTGAAATATACACATACCTCCTGACAGGCTCGCTCAATTGTCTTGCATTCAGAATTGCATTGTCCTTCAGAGTCTTGTTCCTCAAGCTGATAATGAGAAAAGAAGTTGGAAAAACAACATCTAAGTATTACCACAAACTCCATATGACCAACACATTTATTTATTTATTTAATACTTATAATTATTGCATTCACAATCCAAACAAAGTTCAAGGTGCAATAAATGTGGGAAAATGGCATCTGTCTAACAAGTTGAGTCCTCTTACCTTGAGCCTATCTCCATCCTCCACAATATCTATGCGCAATATCCAATCCGCTTCTGCCTTTTTCAGATTACAAACATTCTCAGCTATCTCAATGATCTGGTACTCCGAGATCTAACACAGAAATACACAAAATCATTGAATATCTATCTTTCACCAAAAGCCTACAAATCAGCTCTGAAACAAATTCAAGGAAGCAATTCAGGAGAAGAAAAAACAAGAAAAGAACCTTTTTGGGAGAGATCTCAGCTTGCTTTTTCTGAACCTGCTGATGCAACTCCTTGGCGAGCTGCTCACACACTTGACACCTTATGTACGGAATGTCCTCCTTTCTAGCGACCCCAACCGGTTTCTTGGAACAGTGTGAGAGGGGCATCCATGCTGCAACTACCACTGTCAGAAGTAATGCCAAAAACACCCCTTTCATCATCCCAACAACACAGTGCAACCACCTCGGATAGTACCAGCAGCTGATCCTTAGAAAGATCAAAATTTGCACCAAATTAGACTGTACGATTCGGTGGGTACGTGAGTTATACACCAAATTAATCAACCATCAAGAAGAACCCTGTTATTATATAATACTCTTAAAATAATTCTAAATTCTTGGTTTTGTTCAGTTACATCCACAAAATTACACCTTTTAGCTCATTTGATTGGTCCAGGTAAGCAAAAAAATGTTGGGTCCCATATTCTCCACCAATGAGAAGAAAGCTAACACGTAGTACTCTCTTAATTTTAGGATTGAGATTTCAAATTTCCCCGTAAAAAAATCCAATTTTTATAGTCCACGTAGGAGTCAATACAAAACCGGTTCGAACCGGGTACCGAATCATTACTAAAACCCTTCTCTTATAAACCCTAGAAATCAGATTTGTACATTTATATTTGTACCGTTGAAACATCGATTAAGCGCTCTTTCTTCTTCAATGGAGGCCACGGATTTGGTCCCTTTAGTGGGTGAGAACTACGCGCTCAAGATGAAACGCTCAATGCAAGAAATTTTGTCTGAGATTTCCAATGAATCCTCAAACTTGTCTCCTTTCGTCTCTACGTTTTACGAATTGATGCAAGCGAAGGCTGATCCACCCTTCGAGGTGATATGGGCCTACGCTGCAATAAACTATCGTGGACGTAACCCGGAGAAAGGCGATGCCTTGGATAAAATATTGGCCGCGAAAGACTTGTTTCAGTTGCTATCTGCGTGTTCAGCTTCTGTTTGTGCTTCAAAGAACATCGTTTTGCTGGCTCCTGTTGTTTTTGCGCTTCACGGAGTGATAGTGGAGCTGTTAGGGAGGGAATTGAGATCTAAGAGAGAGAAGAAAGCTATGAGGGAGGTGAAGTCTTTGGTGGATGTAGTTCTTGGGTATATAAGCCTTTCTTGTCATAACGAGGTTTATGAGGAGGAATCTGATTCCGTGAGATTGATTTTCCCTTTCACTGATTTGGCTCGTCTTTGGGTAGACAGGAATGATGAAGCGTTTGAATCTTTGTTACCTCTTGTGAGCAGTGATGTTTTTGACTGGATTTGTTCTAGAGGGTTTCATGTTGATTACTTGGGTGGTGCTATCATCATGGAAGTGTTGTTATTGAAACTTTGTCTTTCTATTCATCTGACAACGTCAAGGGATGGATTGGAAATGAAGCTGAAGAGTTGGGCTGTTAGCTCAATATCTAGCTTTCAGAACACGTACTTTTTGGGTTAGTAAGGTTTTGCTTTTTATTTATATTTCAGTTTCCCCTTACTTTTCATATACATGTCAATGTAACTATAAATTTGCTGGTTTATATGCAAAGACTTGTAGTAGCTTAAGCAATTGAGTGTAGCAATGAAATTGTTGCTCTGCACTATAATGTCCTCTATGAAATGCATGAACTTTCCATGGGCCAGGTTACTTGCATCTTCGGTGCATTTTGTCCATGAATTTTTATTTTTAACCTTTTCATGATTGAACTCAGCTGGGTCATGGAAGAGTTCCCATCAGAAGCACTTGATCATTTGCTTCAACTCTTCTCTTACTTGGATTCTCGTTTTTATGGTTTCTATTTAACGTGGATATATGTTTTATGTAACCAGAGATCCTTATGAGGACGGCATTGGAGACACCATTGCCTCTGATATCAACACTGGTCAGTATTTTATCCTTGTATTCGCCTTAAGTTTATGTCTTTTCCTTCATATTTACTTGTATGTAATTAGAAAAGGTATTTGTTCTCATTTCCATTGCACAACAGTCCAACACCATAATTTTTAGACCACGGGTATTGCTAGTACAATCAAACTTTTCATAGATTTACACTTACCCTTGTTTATGTCCTTGGTCAATTTATCAGAATGTTGGGATTCTAAAATGTGTTTCCTTCTATCTCTGTCCGTGCAGAAACCTGAAGATGAAATTCTATCAAGGAAAGTTTTGTTTGATGCTGTACTGTTGGTGGACTACCCTTTCCTCTATTCAAATGCCAAGTACATAAAAAACCTCACCTTGACGAGATTGATTGCTACTCACGAGGCTGTGGAGTATTTTAGGTATGATGCTATGAGGAATTAATTATTGTATTATGTTTATATAGTTCTCTCATTCTTTTACATGGTGTAATTTCTAATTCTGTATCAATATAGGGGACTTGGTGATCAGAATAGAACTATCTCTTATATCAAGGCATTTTCTGCTTCTCAATTGCCATTGCAAATAATTAAATGGGTTACAAGCCAGAATGTTTTGGAGGAAAAAGCAGGCAGAGCTAATGGATCCTCTCCCAGAGCTCTTATACGTAAGTAGATCTGCAACTTATATTTCTGATCAGATATGGTGCTCAATGCATTATACACCTAAAATGTTTTATTAATTCTGTGTGTTTAATCTACTTGCTAGATTGGCTGCTGAGCCTTGAGAACCGAGGGATCAGAGTTTTTGAAGATGATATTTTGAAAAAGCATGCTACAAAAGGTCTTGATATTTCCAAACCCGACCACCCTGCAAGTAACTTGGAGAGCAAGATAGCAGATGATGACCTATTTTATGTTGATAATGCTGGGGAAGAGGGAAATACAAGTGGGGATGAAAAGCAAAACAAATTGATTAGTGATGCGTTTGTAGCTGCTGCCCAAACTATGAAGTTACCCCATAATGAAGCTCGGAAACGAAAAGGAAAACACAGTGAAAAGAAAATTAAATTTGTCAAATATGATGTCCATCAAAACTCTGAGCCAGTCACAGCCAGGACTTCAACAGCAGATGATAGTTCAAGCGGTGAGAGTGAAGTTGAGGACCCAAAATCGGATTCAGATGCATAAGCTAGAAAAACAAACTGATATCAGTGTTAAAGCCACAAGCATGTTATTTACTCACTTAAACTAGATGCCACAGTCCCTTTTTGTTATGTAGTTGGGGATCCTTTACATGATGAGAGTTCTCGAGGTGGTGAGAAGTTGCATGCTGCCTCATCAGTTTTGTCAGCATTGTGTTTCGGGGTTTGCTAATTTAGTTCAGGCAGGCTCTAATGAGTTTTTGGTGCAGTTACATTGCAATTGCACTGGAACATTGAAGCTGCTTGGTTTTTTTTTGTTGTATTATATTATGTTAGTAATATCTGATATTAAGGCTGAAATTTCTATCCGCATAAGCCTCCAATTGCAAGTAATCTTCTCCTCTGTGTCTTACATTTTCTTAGATGATTTGAAGTATTATGCTTACAACTTCAAGTTCAAACAATGAAGTCTTGATATTGAAGAATTTAGTAACGTAAGTTATGTAAGTTGGGTCAGACAAAAATGTCAGAAGTTGAAAAGTTAAGAAATGCACTTGAAATTATTAAAATTGGTGGTTTGACACATAAGAATCAGAAGGAATTGACGCTGTATCTGTTGGTTCTTCACTTTAACATTTTATTTATTCTAAATAAATAATGTCCCTTTGTTTATTTTTTTAATATTTTCCTTCAAACACAATCCTGTTGGATAGAAATGTTTCAACAAACTTCCTTCACTACATTGTAAGATAGTAAGCTTTTTTCACATTGAGCCTGAAAGTCCTCTTCTTAAAGCTGAACGAATGAATTAGAGGCGTAACAAAGAAAAAAAATGATATTACGTGTGTGAAAGTGAGAAATAAAAGATGTTAAAATGAAAGAGTGTGAAAGGGTCATCTCCATAAATAACTTTGGAGTCCGTATGGAATGTACAACATATACAGCTCCATGATTCCTTTATGACTGACTACAAATGAAATGAACCCAAATATATATTATTTTTATTGATACACTCCCACGGATTCTGAATTTCCCTTTCTATATCTACAACCCGCCATTTCCTCTCAAACAATGAAAAAATTAGAAAAATCAATAGAAGAAGAAAGGCTGCTATAAGGTACATATGCAAATGTGTGCTTGCTCCTCTTCATCAAACTTGCACTGAAACACGAGTCTTTATAGGCTTTAGTTTCAATCCCATGCTCTCTGGGGAAAGAAGCTCAGGAGATATGCAAGATGGACTCAGCGGGCTCCTTGGGCTGCCATTGCTATAGCATGGCCTATACAACCCATATCCCATTAGAAAGTACTCCATAGGGACCAGCATTGCATGTGGCTGTTCCTCTGTAACCATTGATCCACAACCCTGGACCTGCCAGATCAATCCACTCTCAGACATGCGTCATGCATACTTATGAATCTTCTCCCACATAATAAATGACATTATGCAAAAACGTCAATGCGTGCATGCATGCATGCATGCCTTCACTATTTGTTATCATAATCAAACAGTTTAGTCAGGTTCAGGAAAATATATGTATGTATATACTAGTTATTAACATGCATGTTAAATGTAATAACGAACATTCTTCCACGTACCTCGACCAAGGCAGTGTATCTCCTATCAAGTTTTGAAGTCATATGAAGAGCCTCTGAATGGAAAGGAGAGCTGTCCCCAACAAAAATAAGTGTACGACATTTTAATCTCTTCAATCCTTCCGTTATATCAGGTCTCCTGCAAGTTTGCAAGCAAAGTTGCAGCACATAAATCTGCTTACTCAGTTCAGTAAAGGCATATTCACGTTAAAATAAATACAAGCACTAGGAGGAGAAAATAGGTAGGTAAAATTGAATTGGGTTTCTCTAAAAATAAAATCAACTTATGCACTTAACTTTATAAAAGTTCTTCCATCTGACCTTTTAAAAACTGAAGTACATAATTTGATTTTAGCTAGAAAGAAACTCAATTTGTTTTATATTCTTTATTTTCTTATAAGATTTATCTAAGCAGATCTTACTCATTGATAGCCTGAAGATACCGAAAGATATTGATGCTCTTTCTCTCATCTAGTAGCTGGAATCAAATTGAGAGAAAGAACCAAAGTGAGGTAAATGCAGCAGAGAAAAGAATAAAAAGTAAGGAAATAAGATTCATATTTCAGCCGAGGCAGAAAAAGGTAGGAACTAAATTAGCTTTGCACATACTTTTCTGCAAGCTTGAACTATCTCTGATTCTGGAAATTCAGCATTACCACGAACTTCCTGTTAATGTTGGCCACGAAAACTTGTAACATAATAAACGAGGAAATACAAGAGGGCCAAGATCATGCATTACAATACCTTGCTGAAGTAGCGTTGGAGCAGACACTCTTTCAACACTCCACACACACCATAGAAATATAGCAAATTTGACATCACCTAAAATTAAAAGCAGTCTCAGTTTAGTGAAGTTATCAAACCTGAGAACTTGTGAGCGCATAAAGTGCAGGCATTTTAAAGAAACCTTATTATAAAACCATTCAGTCCAAGAAGGAGCTTTGCACAAGGGAGATACAAGTATTAAACCAACAACACGCTCCCTATATTTTGTCTGCATTGAAACAGGTAAAACAACAAAACATAAGACTTTTGTATTAAAACATATTATGTACAATTTTTAAATAAAAAAGCTACTAGAAATGGCCAAACAGCCCCCGCCTTCTCTTCAAATTCCAATAAGGTACATACTGCGAATAGTGAAAGAATGTAAGCACCAGCTGATGCTCCCATACACATCACTGCACCAAGCCTGGACAAGGAAAAAGTTCATACAATCAGTAAATGTATCACACAATTAGATTTACCCATACTATATATATATGCAGTGCTCTTTTGCTCCCCTTTCAACTTTAGTGCATAACTATGAAAAGAACCAGAAGTGATCTGTCTCTTTCTCTATTGGATGTGTTCTTAAATACATGGAACAGTTTTAAAAAATGAAAGCTAACAAAGTAATTATATCGTAGTTACCGAAAATAGTTGAGAACCTCAATTATTTGATCTGCTAAGTCTTCAGCAGAAGGGACTGGATCATCGGGACAAACTGCAGGAGCTCCCAACTGCAAAATCTCTTGTGGAATTTCCAGATAAACTATGTAAATAATAATATTCAGTTTTAAATGTAATAAAAATTGCATTCAAGTAGAAAAACATACAAACCTCATGGCCAGGAGGACTAATATGATATATGCAGAAGTTGTGAAGAAGCAAAGAAGCTGCCTCTGGACAGAAAAATAAACCTTGGAAACAAGACATATCTGCCCCAACACAATGAAATAAGACAATGCCTCATCAAACATAGCCTATACAACCATTATCATGGTCACAAAGAACTAAGCAATAAATTTAAGAACAGAATGGGAAAAAAATGATTCTTGGCATTTTAAAAAGAGTAATGTGGTCACAAGAAACATGAAAATGACTCCACTTACAATTTAATGCTACATCTGGATAAGTGATCAGAGGTGGTTTGTTTTGATCGCCACATACTATAACAGATACAGAACCACAGCCCGTTCGAATATGATGCTCCTAAAATAATATTCTGAAGTAAGTGTATGCCAAAAATACGAAAAAAAAGTGGGGCAAAGAAGCACAAAAATTGAAGCAAACTTTCTAGTGAAAAAGAACGTCCCTGTAAAGCAAAGGATATCCTTTATTTTGTATGTATTCCATCCAAGTAATGAAAAACTGTGTCAAATTTCTCTAAATTATTTATTTACTAACATGGCTGCCCATGTGCCCCTACCCATCTTTTTGGATGACCCAAACTAACAAGCAATAGACCAAAAGCATATTAACTCGAGTTTGAAAAAAAAAGATAAACGACACAAGTACTGCCAGATTCTAATCATTGTATCTTCAATAAACAAAACAAGGTAAAGCTAGTGAAATGAGGACAGTATCTTAAAATGTTATATAAAAAACGACTTTACCTAATCCAATAAATAACCGATACGTATATAAAGAACAAAGCAACAGATAGAATTGGCTCAAGTACAATAATGATCAAAGGCTAAGAAAGGCACAGCGATGATTCTTATAGACTGTAACGCACTTTGAAAGAACCGATGAGACAGAAAAGCCAAACCACAAAGGATCCAATTCCTTCAAAGCGATGAACATCATCATATAAAATAGAGGAGGTAGAAAAAGAAAAGAAGAACCCCTGACCCCACCTATAAAACCAAAAAGAAGAATAAAATGAAAAGGAAAACAACAAAGTGTCTACAAGAAAATAACAATAAAACTTCCCATATCATCTAAACAGCATCCAATGCTGCAAATGCAAAGGTAAAATCCATTTCTTCCAAAAATCGCTAAATCCATATTGGCACACGCAGTACAAGTAAGAGCGGTAAGGTTAGACAACACTCGGTTAAGCCTGATAAAAGCTTAAAATACATAAACAAAAAACGGAAATTCAAATGGTAATCCAGGAGATCAAGTACGAAACAGCTCAATGTAATGAAAGACAGTCACAATTCACAAAACCCTGAGGCATATATGATATATGGAATGTGAAGATCAACCACCTGACAGGTTACAATCTCCACAATCCCAATGGATTGGCGATACAAAACATACAACAAGAGAAGGAAAACAAAACCAACCCCTCAGCTAAAAAATTCCCAATTATGCAAAAGTGTTAAGGGTTCTTCAGGAAAAATTCTAGAGCAAAAGGAACGTCGTGAAAAGAGAAATTGGAGGAGGCCAATGGAGAGAAATGTACCCATTAGACGAAAGTTTAGAACTACAAAGAGAAAGACAGAAAAGAAGAAACCTTTCCACCTAGAAAGATCACCTCCATGTCCACTGAAACGGATTCAGCCATGGGTGTTCTTGGCTGCAGCTCTGTCCTGTCTTCTTCTACCAAAATTCTTCCTTTTTTTGTTGTTATTGAGCTATGTCAAAATGGGTTGTGTTATGCACAAGACATATATAGAGAAAGAGAGAGAGAGAGTGCAAAGACGCAAAGCGGTTGTTCGGTTGTTTCTCTCTCCTACAAATCGAACATAACATTAAACCTACGGTTAACCACCACCGACGCGTCTCTGTGACTTGGGTCAATTTTTAACCGCCAGCCAACCATGTTTTACAATCACTTAGTAAAAAATATCCTTTTAAACTAACAACAGTGATGTCATAATTTAATTATGGGTCATGCTGATAGTTAGTTAAAAAATTAATAAATATATCGACTTCTTAAATATGTAGGCAAAAATGTGTCAAAAATCAGGATGAAACTATATTAATAATATTTTTTTATGGTTTTCTGTTATTGCTGTAATTTGTCAACTAAAAGGTTTTACTTTTAACTTTTTGGTCAATGTCTAATAAATATTTCATTAATATTTTTATTTAATTACTTATGTCATTGACCATTCGGCATTAATACATTAAAAAAATAAAATAATTGTTTTTCAATATATTAAAATATATTGAGCATTATACTTTCTATATAGTTTTATTTTTTAATTCTTTAAAAATGTACTGTTATTGACTAATAAATCGTTTAGGAATGCTATTGTTGTATCATTAAGTAAACGGAATGTGTAAACTATAACACTATCAAATGGAAAATTTTGTGATGTTAAATTAAAACAAAAAAATAAATATTAAAATCCTATTTATAATTTAATATTTATGAAGAACATTTTTAAAATTAATATTCCTAAAAAATCTTATTATTTGATTAAATTATTTTTTAAAATTATCTTAATTTACTTACAAGAAAATGCGTAATAGTTATTTTTAAATTTTATTTTTGAATATTCTTTTACATAATATATATGAATTGTATAGTAATATTTAAATATATTTTAATTTTTTGCTATAAAGTAATTGTTTTAAACAATTTTCAATCATTAACTTAATAAAATGAAATATTTTAAAAAAAAAAAAAGTCACTGGCTATAGTTATTTCAATTTACTCTTTATTTAACTATCCTAAAAATCTCATGTGTTTTGAAATAATAGAGATAGTATACGACTTCACTAAATTATATATACAAAAATAGGTTGTTAATCATAAATTTACTTTATGATTTTACTAAAGGATAAGTTTGAAAAAAATGTATACTTTTAGCACGTTTAAAAACTAAAATTATTTAAATGATAAAATTGACGAAATAATAAGTAAAATGTTTAAAAACTTTAAACAGAAATTTTGTAAATAATTTATCTATCGCCACTATAGTTTTTCTTGAAAAAAATTATGAAAGATATTTATATATCCATTTTTATTAAAATTAAACGTGGAAATATTTGATTAAAAGATGCGCAAATAGTTTTAAATCCACCATGACTAATCAAACACATTTTAATTAATTATAAAAATAGTGCTCCCGTTTATGGTAAAAAAATACCTTTCCTAAACGCCCTCATCGAGTATTGTACATAGTTTTGTTCTTTATCTAATTATCCAAGTTTTATAAATACTATTGCATTAAAATTTGATAGAGATAACTTTGCTCCTCTCAAAAGATTCTGTTTTGGGTGGATGAAATGAATAAAAAAACAATATAATTACCAATATTTTATACTTTTTTTATCTTACTTATAAACTAAGTATATGTATCAATTAGAGCTTATAAAAATACAAAAAGGGTCCAACTTATTGTTGACTTAGATAATAAGCTTAAAATTGATAAACACATACTAATGTGTAAAAAGTAATTGTTGATCCAATAATCATGGCATGCCTTTATCTTTCGTGGTGCCATTTGTCTTCATTCGGGTAAATTTTTTCGTAACTTGCATGCCATTCCACAACACACTAGAGTGTAGTCATCATTTTTTGTCATTTTACTCATAATTTTCTACTGATTTATAATTTGATTGGTAAGTGTTATTTTATAATGTTGCCAAATCATAGCATATTAGCCTGAAGTTAAATAAAAACCATTGAAATGAGAAGAAAAAAAGTCCATTAAAATATTAATAAGAAAGTTTTGGATGTGGTAAAATATAAAAACAAAATGTCTTCTTTCTATATCTTTTAGTTTATGGTTTTTGTCAATTACCGTGACTACTCAACTACAAAGGCCAGTGTCTTTTTTAGAAGGAGATTCGGCAATTACATATATATTTAGGTTTTGATCTATTTATCTATTTAAGTGTACAAAAATAATTTTATCTTAGTATGAAGTTAATTTTTTAAATAAGTAACTATTTAAATTAAATTTATTAATTTTTTATATGTGCAATTAATAATTTCTTAGTTCATAATGAAGAAGACGGGACTTGGTCCCAGTTGGAGGCTGGCTGAGGTTTGGTGTCCGAAACATTCATAACATAAATCACAAAATCCAATTCCCCACGTCCACGATTATTCTTTTTCAAATTCAACTCAACTACGTAATTAACAATTCAACACTTCACGAATTGAATTAAATTCAATCGTTTTTTTTTTTTTTTTTTTTTTTTTTTTCTTTTTTTCTCTCTT